>Ga0316605_10000256_pt1 | contig 44369 bp, 46 predicted proteins | sample OWC_soil_day20_n_FD_207666 | JGI IMG/M metagenome (GOLD analysis project Ga0316605, IMG submission 207666) | Wetland soil microbial communities from Old Woman Creek delta, Ohio, United States - OWC_soil_day20_noCT | ecosystem: Environmental > Terrestrial > Soil > Wetlands | place: USA: Ohio...
CTGGTTTTGCCGGAAAGCGCGAGGTTGACCGTGCTGGTGCAAAAATCGGTCTGGCTGGCAGAATCGTTGCGCATGGCCTTGACCAGTCCATCACGATTGGCCGCAGCGTAGCGGCTGGCCGCTTGCGTGAAGGTCAGCAGGTAATCGGCGCTGCGCTTCGCTTTCAGGTCATCGCTGGCGTTCTTGTGCATATTGACCAGAAGGATGAGGGTCATCAGCGCCACGCCGAGCGCCAGAATCAGCTCGACAATGGTCATGCCCCGCTGGGTTTTCAGTTTTTCAGGCATTCCGTCGCTCCAGTATCTACTTCCGCAGGCGTTGCGAATTTGCTGTCGAATACGGCCAGTTGCATCGTTTCGCTACCGCTGGTTTTCTCAAGATTGTTCATTTTGAGCGCCAACTCGGGCGGCACCTTGCGTGCAAGCACGGCAACAGCTGCGTCCGGCATATCGGCGCACAAATAAAATCCGCGCTGGTCACCGTCAGAAAACAACTTCTGGCCATTGGGAACGATCTTCCAGTTGGCCGGTATATCGGCCTGCAGGAAGGGCGAGGCAAAACCCTTGCTCTCCACCCCGCTCTTGATCGCCGACCAGTAAATGGGGATGCCGGCAAGCGGGACGCTGTCGCTATCGCGCATATAGAGCACAGCGCCATAGGCAAAGGCGTTGTAGTTGCCCAGCGTCGGCGAGGTCGGCGCCGAAGCCATCTGCGTGGCGCTGCTATCAATCTGTTTATTTGAATAATCGCTGAAAACACTGGTCAGCACAAAAATGGAAAGAAAACCGGCGATGACCATCAGCAGCCACATGATCAGCCCGCCTGTTCCTCGAACACATCAACGCCCAGCATGGCCTGATTGGCCTGGAACTGGATATCGGACAGCAAATGACTGAGCGAACCGGCGCGCAGTTTGGCTGCCACTGAAGTTTTGGCATTGAGCGAGGCGAGCGAGGTGGCCACCATCTGCTCATTGACGATGCGCTGGTGGATGACCAGACGCAGCAGGCCGGAGAGCGAGGCCAGCCAGCTCGCTTGCGCGCCAGCCAGATGGATGAGCGCTTCCAGCCCGGAAGTGATGTCGGTGCCAAAGCCGGTGGCGATGACCAGAAAACCGTTGGCCGCCGCGCGCAGCATGGCGTGCGCCGATTCGGCATCGCGTACTTCGCCGACGTAAAGCAGGGTGTGCGTGCCGACCGGCTGGCTCCTGAGCACGCCACGGAAGGATTCCGCCCAGTCGGTCGAATCATCGCCGGCCACCCAGGTCTGTGAGCAGTAACCGTTGTTGTGCCAGCCGTTCAAGGGCATTTCCGGCGGGTCTTCCACCGTCAGCGCAAAGCCGCCGTATTCCTTCAAGCGGGAGACGAGGGTGGCGGAAGCGGTCGTCGTCTTGCCCTGCCCCGGCGCGCCGACCACATACACCAGCCCTCCGTGACTCAAGCGGGGCGACATCAGCAAGCGCACCAGCGGTGCCGGCAACTTGCTGGGAAGTTTGTCCAGTTCGGGCGGTTCGGGCGGCATACGCCGCAGCCGGTACCAGGTGCCATCCACGGTATGGGTTTCGTGGCGGACACGGAAAAATTCGCCGTTCATGCTCACCATGAAGTCGCCCTTGCCGCAGGCGCGGCAGCGCGACAACAGGGATTCCATTTCCGGCATCAGGTGGGCAGACACCCGGCGCGGACCGGGGAAAATCAGGGATTCCCCCAGCCGCGCATCGCACAGGTGTATGTCGCTGATATTGCCAAACACGCTCGATTTATCCAGGCCGTTGAACAACCCATTAACATCGGCAGGAGGCGTCATCTTGCGGTCAGGCATGGTGTTGGTTCCTGATTATTGGGCGGTCAAAACAGCCGTCGAAGTGGCACCAGAACCTGTACTTGCAGCGCATTGTGTCGCAGCAGCCGCAGGATCGAAGTTAGCACCTGTCGCCTTTACCGACGTTCCACCCATTGTCATCGAATTAGCCGCGCTGGAAATGCCAGAAAGAAATTGAATGCAACCTTCAGACGGAACGCCAACGATAGTAATCGTGAAAGCAGCGCCAGCGCCGACAATTGTGACACCACCGCCCCAGGCATTACTTAGGGTCGGGGCAGCTGCAGTGCCACCAATCTTGATGTCTGCGGGGACAATCTTGGCATCGACGATGCTTTTGACCATATCTGCCGTTCCGTACGTGGCACCAGTTCCAAAAACCTGCTTGATCTTGCCAACCAATTGCGTGATGCCTTGCACCTGCGACTGCACCTTGACGTCGCTGGTCGCCATACGATAAGCGCCATAGGCCAGCACAGCAATCAGCGCGCCGACTGCCAGAACCAGCAGGGATTCGGTGAGGGTCATACCATTTTGTTTCTTGATGCTTGCTTGCATTTGAGTACTCCTTTTGTGGTGTGGAAAAACAGAGGGTTAATAAACTGCCCGTTTGACCGCCGTTGTGATCGCGAAAAACGAGCCATAGACCCAGACGATCATGACGGCGATGGTCAGCATGATGAAATTGCGCAATAAACCGGCAAAAACCTTGATCCGGTTGATGACGCGATCGACAACACGCTCTGAGAGCGATTCGAGTGCTACGGCAAAACCGGTGAGGCGGCCGTAGACGCCGATTTCCCAGCGCACGTCTTCGTCGAACAAGGGGCCGGCCATGGCGTCGCCGTCACGCATGCCGCGCCGCATCTTGCTGCGCATGAGGTCGAGATGGCTCAAATCCCAGGCACTGGCAGTGACGGCCAGCTTGGCGATAATGGCGGAAAAGGGAATGCCGGCTTTGGTCAGCGCCGCAAAGCAGGTCATCAGGATGGCGCCAGAAATCTGGCGGTGGATGCTCCAGGGCGGCATCCAGTGGTCGAAAAAGCTGCGCGCTTCGCCCGTCCATGGCCCCTTGCTGAAGGAGAAGGCGGCCATGACGACAACGATGAAGAGAAAGCCGGCGCCGTAGAGCCAGGGGGCAAGATCGGCCAGCGTACCGAGAATGCGCGGCCCTTGCGGCCAGCGATCACGCGGCAGAATCTCGTCAAAGACCGGAATGACGGCGGTGCTGATCATGTAGAGAAAAGCGCCGAAAAGGATGAGCAGAAAGGTCGGGTACATCATTTCGCCAATGACGGTGCTGCGGATGCGTGCCGCTACTTCGGTCAGGCGCGAGGCCATACGCAGGCCGTTGGCGATGTCGCCGGCCTGTTCGCCAGAATCAATGGCCATGGCTTCCATCGACGGCACCCACTGCTGGATGGCCTGACCAAATCGCAGGGCAGTGCCGCCCTGACCGCGCAGCCCCGCCAGCAGGCTATTGGCGATTGCCGCCTTGGCGTTGCCCTGATCTTCCCAGCGCTTGCCGATTTCCTGCAGGGCTTCATAGACCGGCACGCCGTCGGAAATGAAGTTGGCGGCAAGATCGTAAAAGGATCGCCGCGCCGATGGTCCCCAGGCGAGGGCAAGGCGGAGGCGAAAAAGGAAGGCCTTGAGAGCTTCCACTACTTGTACCCCGAGAGCTTGCCGGTACCGGAGAGCACGGTGATTTCGCTGTTGGAGATAATGCTGTCTTCCAGCACCATGTCGGAGGTCAAGAGGCCGATCTGGTCTTCAATATCCATCGGGCTGACCAAGCCCTGGCGCATTTTGTAAATGCCGTGTGCCAGCGCCGTAACACCGCCGTCAATGGCACCGACGCCGGATTTGCGCCAGTAGCGTTCGGCTTCCAGGAAATTGCCTTCCGACATGTGGCGCAGCAAAACGCGATCGGGCAGGACAAATTCGGCACACACCGTGCGGCCGATCAAGCCGGTATGGGCGCATTTCGGGCAGCCGTCGCCTTTGACCTTGACCTTGTCGGTGGCCAGATCGGAAACCTGCTGGACGCGATAGAGCGTTTCACGCGGGATACGCGCCGAACCGCCACCGACCAGCGGCACCGCGCAATCCTGACAAAGCAGCGGCACGAGTCGCTGATAGACGATACCGGCAACAAAACCGGGCATGGTCAGCACTTCCCATGGCACGCCGATTTCCCTGAGGCGGACGTAAGACCACAGCGCCGAATAGGTGTGCAGGGTGGCCAGCAGCTTGCGGCCCGCCAGCACCAGGTCTTTGACGACACTGGCGGAATCGTGGTCGCGGATTTCGCCAACCATGACCAGATCGGGGTCTTGCCGCAGTGTGCCGCGCAGGAAGGTGGTAAAGGCGGAGCCGGAATTGTGGTCGATCAGGGTTTTGCGTTTGCGCGCCACCGAAATCTGGCAGGCACCGGGGATGATGTATTCGACCGGGTCTTCGACCGAGATCATCTTGATGGTGTCGCCGCGCCGGTCGTAAATGCGCCCCATCAGGGCTTGCAAAGTGGTGCTTTTGCCGGAGTTGGTCGGGCCGCACAGGATGAGCATGCCGGAGGAACCGGAACTCATGATGTCGAGCATCGAGAGCTGTTCCTTGGAATAGCCGAGCGCATCCAGACTCAAGCCCTTGGCTTCCATCGCCAGCAGGCGGATGACGATGTGGAAACCGCCGGTCGGGTAGATGGGGGCGGAGGAGAAGCGCAACTGGTAGGTGGCGCCATCGCTGGTCACCCATTCCAGCGCGCCGTCCATGACCTGGTTAGGGTCCCACGACACTTCCTTGGAACCGGCATCGGCATGTACCGAATAGAGGACGACGCCGAGCGAATGGGCGTTGCCGGCAGTGAGGTCGCGATAGAAGCGGCGCGTGCCATTGACGCGAAAAAAGACATTGGCGCGGTGGTCGCGCGTTTCGATATGGATGTCGGAAGCACCCTGGGCGGCAGCGGCGCTGATGATTTCGGCCGCCAGCGACTCAACGTCGGTACGCTCGCCGTCGCGCGTTGCCTTGCCGGCACCGGCTTCCTCGTACATCAGCTCGACCACGTCCTGCGAGGTGTTCAGAATCTGTATTTTTTCCAGCCCGGCGGCGTTCATGCGGCGGCGCAGTTCGAACATCTGCGCCGAACCAAAGGCAGAGGAAGCAACGACAAGATAGTGCGCCGTCCCGGAACGCAGCACGGCAAAGTGCTCGCGCCATTCGTCGTTCATCGGGAATTCACCACCCGGACGCGACAGCAGATAACCCTTGGGCATGTCGCGATAGCTGTCAATGATCGCCTTGACCGGCGCGCTCTCAATTTCCGACACGGTAGCGTCCCTCCAGTTCAATCCGGTATGGCCGCCCCGGACTCAGGCTTTTGATGTCCATGCTGCTGACGGTGATGCCGGGCAACTCCATTCTGGCCAGAAATTCCGGCACCAGCAGGGGATTGTTGCTTTCCAGCCGCCAAGCTCCCTCGCGCCCGAGCGTCACCGGCGCCAGCCCCTGCACTCCGGCAGGCGGCTGAACCACAACCGGGCTTTGCGACGGATTGATGGTCAGCTTGACCGGCGTGGTACGCACGCCCAGATCGACCAGGAATTTGTCGATGTCGGGCAGCCCCTGCTTGTGTTCAACGACGGGCGTTTTCTGCGGCATAAAAGTAGTGGCCGTCTCTTTCAGCGCCGGATTGAAGGACGGCGCACCCGCCTTGCCCGGCAGTTGTGCGGCCGACGACAACAGGGCGCGCGGGTCACGTTTCCAGGTCACGGTGCACTGTTCGGGATCACAGCGAAAAGCACCCATGCTCCAGCCCTCCGACGAAATCGGCTGCTGCCGCAGAAGGTCGTACCAAAGCACGAACTGCTGACCGGGCATACGGGCATGCCAGAACACCCGCCGCTGTTCGGCCACGCGCGCCTCGAATTCGATGCGCGCCTTGCGCAACTCTTCCTCATTCTGTAGCGGCAAGCCAGAAGCCTGACCCGGCTTTTTGAGCAGCAGGAAACCGAACACGGCAATGGCGGCGAGCAGAAGCAGAACGACAATCAACAAAATGACAACCACCGGACTTTCCGGCACAGTCAGCGCGGCCGCTTTTTTGTGGCGCGGGGTAAGCTGGGCAAAAAGCTCTTCGAGCGTACCCTTGGCACCAGAAATATCGCCGTAAATGTCGGCTGTCGGCACATAGGACATCACTTCGGCCAGCACGGTGCGAGCGCTATCCTCGTCCGTCACCACGTCGAAGCCGTGCAAGGGGATGCCTTCGCGCACGGCACAGACCCAGGCGTTGCCATCGCCCAGGCTGTGATAGATCAACACATCATCGGCAACAGCGGCAGCCAGCAGCGCACCGGCCTGTAACTTTTTGGCCTTGGGCGGCGCAGCACAAATACCCTGCACACATTCGCCCGAAATGACCTTGCGGGCGACCAGCACTTTCTTCTTGCCGCCCGCTGCTTTCTTGGCCTGCGCCAGCGATTCGTGCAGCGTCCACTCGATGCCGACGACGATGGAAGAATTATTGAGAATCCGCATCAAGCAGCCTCAGCATGCTCACCACTCCCGCGCGCGGGAGCGGGGTCGGGGGAGAGGGCAAGGTCGCAGAAAAAAATGTTCATGCCATTCATTTGGCTGCGGCGGGTATCACTGGCGCAGCAGAAGCTGCCGGCGGCGAAGCCGAAGGCGGCAAGGGCATGGGGATGTTGATATTGGGTAGCGGCGGCATCATGCCGCTGTTGGCCGTCGCTGCGCCCGCCTTGGGCGAAGCAAAAGCGAGCCGGAACTGCCGTTCGCCAGCGCCGACCAGCACCGAGGACTTGTTAATCGCCAGCACCTTGACACCATCGGCCAGCACATCGCCGCTCTTGAGCCAGCGCACGATGCCGGAATCGTAAATGACTTGCGCCGCCCCACCCTTTTCATCGACCAGGATGGAAACCACTTTGGGCAACCCTTCATTGCCGGAAGAATTTTTCAGAGCTTCCTTCAACTCATTCTGCTTCTGGATATAGGCGATCTGGGCATCGATCTTCGCCATTTCGTCAAGATAATTGGGCTGCGCGACGGGCTGTGTCGTCGCGACCTGCTGCGCAAGAACACTGGCGGGAAGGATGGCCAGCAGCAGCCAGGAGAATTTATTTGCCACTGTAGACCTCCATGACGATGACCATCAGGTTGCGTTCCGAACCGGCGTTGCGGCTGATACCTGTGAGACCGTTGGCCTTGTCCGAAGTCGCACGCTCCTGCTCAAAACCAAGGAGCACAATGGACTGCCCATCTTTGACAAAGGCCTGCTGCTGCAGACTTTGCGTTGACACCTTGGGAATCTGAATTGCATCATTTCCGGCTCCGAAGGTTTCCAGGCTAAGCAGCGCGGACAAATTGATCTGGTACTGCAGCATAATGCGATTGTCGCCCAAAATCAGCGGCAAAAAATTGGCGGTAAAGCCAACTGTGCGCGATCCCGGTGTCACCCCCGAGACTGCCGGACTCGTGAGCGAAGCCGGCGTATTCGTGCGTGAAGCCACATAAGTGTATTCCGTCGCCACCTGCAAGGGGCTGGGCTGGCCGTTGGCAGCGATCACCTGACCGGAAGTGACATACTGCACGTCGCCAATCTGTTCCAGCGCCTGCACAATCAGCTGCGAACCCGTGAATTTGCTACCGGCCAGTTTATCCACCACCATAGTCCCGGCCGTGCCGCCATTGAGTGGTGCGAGATTGGGCGCACCCGTCAGCACCGCACCATATTTCTTCGCCACATCCTGATAAGCCAGGGTGAGCGAAGCACCCGCATTGACGCCCTTATTGACCGTCAGGTTATAAATTTTCACGCCGATCATCACATTCTGTGCAAAGCGCTCGTTGATACTGCGCACGTAGCTGCCCACCCGGTCGAGAATGGCCGGGGTAGCCGTCACGGTAATGATGCCAAGCGCCGGGTTGGCCACGACATTCTTTGAACTGGCCGCGCCACCATTGCTCGAAGAGGCGCCGCTTTGCGTGCCGGATGCCGGCGCGCCTTCTGCTGCTGAAACAATGGTCTGCACCGACTTGATAATGGCGTCGTAGGCATCAATTTCCATGTTGGAGGCCACATCGACAGTGCCTGAACTTGAACCGCCCGAAGACCCGGAAGAGCCACTGGTCGTGCCACTACTCCCGCTGCTTCCGCTACCGCTACTACTGGCGTTGCCGGAGAGCGAAATCGACGATTTGATCGTGCGCTTGCCGGCAGGCAGGAAGACATGAAAGCTGCGGGTTTCCGTCTTGAAGAAATAAATCCGGCCATCCTCGTATTTCCAGAACATCTTGGTCGATGTCGCCAGATAATCGAGTAGCCCCTTGAGATCGCCACTCCAGTCGACCGCAATTGGCGCATCCTGTCCGCCCGAAAAACTGGGCATGTTCGCGTTTGCAGGCGCAGCCGGGCTTGTTGTGGCGCCTCCGGTTTCGGCGGGCTGAATGGCGGTGCCGACGCCGGTTCGCCGGCCAATTTCACCCAATACGGCTGAAAGCGGCTGGTGGGCTGACAGATAGGAGAAGGGTCGCGAAAACAGGGGCGGCAATTGGCCGGACTGTTTGACCATCACCTCATCACCCGCCAGTTTGGCACCCGGCATGCGCACCACCGCGCCGGTGCGGCGCATCTGGCTTTGCTGCGCCAGCGCTTCGTCAGCCTTGACTTGCGAACCGGCGATTTTCTTGCCGACTTCCTCGAACGTGGCGCAACCCGCCAGCAGCACCGCCGCCAAGCCAACCAGAATGAGTTTTTTACTTGGCATCGACATCGACGATCTCCGCAAAACGATTGCCTTCCCAAATGATCAGCCGCACCGGCTTGCCTTGCGCGTAGAGTCCTTCCACAGCCTGCGACAGGACTTCATCAAAAGTTCCGGAAAATTGTGCTGTGGCCGGAACAATCCAGCTCTTTTCCAGCTTCCATTCAAAATGCCAGCCAGCGCGCCTCGCCCATTCGGCAAATTGCAAATGAATTGGCACATCGGCTCTGAGCGTCCACACGGCCGCCGCCGGTTTGGCCGCTTCGGCCACAACCTCGGTCACTCTGGGCGCTGCCGCCAGCGGCCTGGCCACAACGTCGGCGGCCTTGGCAGAAAAGCGCAATACACAACCCTCTTGCCGCCAGCGGGTGCCGGCCTGCACCGCCAGTGCATCGAGCGAACGGGAAAGCGATCCGGCCAGACGACGTGCCTTGACCACCACTTCTGCCCTGGCCTCAACCACGCCTTTGTAGGGCGTCGCACGCAGCAGGTGATCCAGAGACTGCTGCATCGGTCGCGCCCGGTAAGAAATGTTCCCAACCCTGTACTCCGCCACCGGCGGGCAATCCGCCGCCAGCGTGGTCGTTGCCAGCAAGGCCAAAGCGGCAACGCTAATCACTCGTTTCATCGATAAGATCCTCACTGCGCTGGAACACCCAAGCTGTCCAAGGCCGTACTATGTACCCAAAAAATGCTCATTGTCACGCAGAGCGCGTATTTCCGCCAAGGGAGGGGAATTCTATAGGAACTGACAAAGAATTGAATCTAGGGAAAACCCTTAGTAGCTTATTGTTTTTCTTATTGTTTTGGCGGTTGCCGCAGGATTTTTGCCAGCCGCCCGGCGATCTGCACCGAATACTGCCGAGCACGCCAGTCGGTCGGCGAATGGTAGGCGCCCACCGCTTCCCAGGTCATGCCGCGCCGCGCCACGTTCTGCGCCAGTATCCAGGAACCGAACATGACGTTGTAGCAAGGATCAAGCAACCAGGCAGTATCGAAGCCGGCCCGGGTCAGGCGCGGCCACCATTGCGAGTTAATCTGCATCAGCCCGACATCGACTGAGCCATTGGCGTTCTTGTTGATCGCTGCCGGATTGAGACTCGATTCCTGCTGGGCAATCGCCCGCAATAAATCGCGATGGATGCCATAGGTGGCTTCAGCACGCTCGAAACAAAAAGCCGAGGCGGTCATCGGTAACAACAGAAGAAACAGGGTGCAGACCACGGCGAAAACAGGGGACAGACCGCAGTTTTCTCTACAGCAATTTCTTTTGATCAAGATACTTTTCCAGAATTTCCAGACGCTCCAAAGCGTCGTCGAGTTCGAGCAGTTTCTGTTTGGCAAGATTCTGCACCGGCAGCACTTCGGTGAGTCGGAAGCCAACCCACTCGGCGTCTTCAAAGTCGTAGGGTTCGACCACTTTTTCTGAACCCAGGTCGCTAACGATACGCGTCAGCAGCGGCAGCAGACGATTGCGTTCGGGCGGCATCGACACTTTTTCAGCTGGTGTGAGCAACTGAACGCGGGCGCGCAGGAGTCCGTCTTCCTGGCGCGTGGTTTCGAGGATGCGAAAGCGTTCGCGGCCGTGCACGGTGAGCATCAGGATACCAGCCTGCTCCATATCGGCCTGGCTGATCCAGGCCATGGTGCCGACCGGATGGGTTGCCAACACATCGTCTTCCTGTCGGCCAGAAACCAGACAAATACCAAAAGCCGTTTTTTCGCGCAGGCAAACCGCAGTCATGTCGAGATAGCGCGGCTCAAAAACCTTGAGGCCGAGAATGCCGCCCGGAAAGAGCACGGTGTTGAGCGGAAAAAGCGGAATGACTTGTTCCTGCGGCGTTTGCGGACGATGCAAAAAACTGAAGAATCCCATCAGTGCTCCTCACCCCAGCGCGGCGCCAGGGTGTGCGGCACCGACAGTTGATCGAGAATGCGGGCGACGACGAAATCAACCATCTCGCCCACATTTTGCGGCTGCTGATAAAAGCCGGGATTGGGCGGCAGGATGACGACGCCAGCACGCGCCAGGCGCAGCATGTTTTCAAGGTGGATGACGGAAAACGGCGTCTCACGCGGCACCAGGATGAGCTTGCGGCCTTCCTTCATCACCACATCTGCCGCGCGTTCGATCAGGTTGTCAGCCATGCCGGCCGCGATGGCGGCGAGGGTTCCCATGGTGCAGGGGCAAACCACCATCGCCCGTGGTGGATTGGAGCCGGAGGCCATCGGCGCTTTCCAGTCCTCGACATCGTAGACTTGCAACGCCGTGCTTTCATCGCGACCGAGACGCTCAAGCAGCGCTGTCCGCCCTCTTGACGGCGCGGCGGGCAATTCCAGCTTGCTTTCCTGCCGCGCCACCAGTTGCGCCGCCGATGAGTAGACGAGAGATACCCGGCAATCGGCCGCCAGCAGACAATCGAGCAGGCGCAGCCCGTAGGCCATGCCGGAAGCGCCGGTGAAGGCCAGACAGATCGATTCAGGGCGTTGTGGACTTGGCGTCATTGAGCAGGCGGGCGACGATGAGACCATTCATGGTACCGAAAAAAAGCGCTGTTGCCGCAAGGATGGGCGCCAGCAAGAAAACTCCGTTATGCGGAATCAGCCACAGGCGGGCGAATAACAGTTGGCCGCCAATATGGGCAAGTGCCGCCAGTATGCTCCAGCTCACCGGACCAAACCAGCGCTTTGGCAAACGAATCGCCAAGGCCAGGACGCTCAGACTCACTACGGCTCCTGCCAGCGACAGGAAAAAACCGGGGGCGAGGAATTGCCCGAGCAGGAGGGCGCCAACCACAACGCGCAGCCCTGTGACCCAGGCTGCCGCCTGCCAGCCATGACGGGCGAGGACGTAGAGCGTGATGATATTGGCCAGCCCCGGTTTGACGCCGGGCAGCGGCGTCGGAATGGCAGCATCAAGCAGCGACAGCCCGACGGCAGCAGCAGCCAGCCTGGCGATGCGATGATCTTCCGCGCTGATGCGGATTTCAATAACTGAGTGAGTCATACATGCGGGCGCGGCCGGTAATGGCGAGACTGACTTCATTCGGGGCACAAATGGCGATTTCGCCGGGGCGCTGCAACCAGCCCTGACGCACGCAATATTGGCGCGGGCCCGGATCGGAGACGACACGCGCCCGCCCCGGCTCAATGGCAACGACGGTCGTCCCCAGCGGGCCGGGAATGTTGACGGTACGCCGGGATTGCAGATCAAGTTCGGTAAACAATTTGCCGCCCTGACGAATGACTGCCCGCTCCGCCAACCCGCCCTGCCAGAGTGTTGGGAGGGTCATGCCGATTGCGCCGGCCACCAGCAAGACCAGCCCAATGTCGCCGGGCTTGACCAGACTGAGCCAAGCCTTCACGCCAGAAATCGGTGCCGGATCAGCACCTTGCTGTGCCGCGAAAATTCACGCCCCAGCCATTCGGTCAGATAGACCGAGCGGTGCTGGCCGCCGGTACAACCAACCGCAACCGTCAGGGTGCTGCGACCATCGGAACTGTAGGCCGCCTGCCAGGTGCTGACAAAATGGCGGATGTCGTTGCCCATTTGCCGCACTTCGTCGTGTTCTTCGAGAAAGGCGATCACTGGGGCATCGCGTCCGGTCATCGGCCTGAGCACCGGGTCGTAGTGCGGATTGGGCAGGCAGCGCACGTCAAAAACCAGATCGGCGTCGAGCGGAATGCCGTGCTTGAATCCGAAAGACTGAAAAACGAGCAGGAGTTCACCGCCAGGATCGACCCCGACAAACTGCCGCACCCAGTCACGCAGAGCGTTGGCCTTGAGGTCACTGGTGTCGACGCGGTGGCCGAGGGCGGCGATCGCTTCGAGCCGAGCGCGCTCCTCGCTGATGGATTCCTGCAGTGAGCGGCCACTTGCCGCCAAAGGGTGCGTGCGACGCGTTTCGGAAAAACGCTTGATCAAAGTCTCATCGCGAGCGTCGAGAAATATCAGGCGTAAACGCAAATCACTTTGTCGCAGCGCTTCAACTTCCACTGGCAGACGCTCGATACTGTTGCCGCTGCGAATATCAACCGCAACCGCAATTTTTTCGTAGCCCGATTGCTGCAATTCGTGGACAAGAATTTTCAACATCGAGGCCGGCAGGTTGTCGACGCAGTAGTAGCCGCCATCTTCCAGCATGTTGAGCGCAACCGATTTTCCAGAGCCGGAAAGACCGCTGATCAGAATGAGTTCCATGGACGCAGGATAATGAAGGCGACGCCCCGCCGCAAGCCGGGCATAATACTATTATCCATCCTGATGAACGTTGAGGCCGAAATGCCCACCTTGAACATCCCCTTTCTCGACGAACTGAAGGCTTTCCGGCGCGATCTGCACGCCCATCCCGAAATTGCCTTCAATGAAACCCGCACCGCCGACCGGGTTACCAGCGAACTGGAACGCTACGGTCTGAAAGTCCATCGCGGCCTGGCCAAAACCGGTGTTGTCGGCGTATTACGCGCCGGTAGCAGCCCACGCATGATCGGCCTGCGCGCCGACATGGATGCCCTGCGCCTGCAGGAGAAAAACGACTTTACCCATTGCTCGCAACATCCCGGCCTGATGCACGCCTGCGGTCACGATGGTCACACCACCATGTTGCTCGGTGCGGCACGCTATCTGGCTGCCAGTCCCGATTTCGACGGCACCGCCGTTTTCATCTTTCAACCTGCCGAGGAATCGGAGGGCGGCGCCGATGCCATGTTACGCGACGGTTTGTTCGATCTTTTCCCGGTCGAATCGGTCTATGGCCTGCATAACTGGCCGGGTCTGCCGGCTGGCCAGATGGCCGTCAAATCCGGCCCGATCATGGCGGGAACCTGCAGCCTCGAGATCCGGATTCGCGGCCACGGCTGCCATGCCGCCATGCCGCAACAGGGTACCGACACCATCCTGGCGGGCAGCCAGTTGGTCAGCGCCCTGCAAAGCGTCGTCAGCCGCAAGCTCAATCCCAGCGACGCAGCCGTGGTCAGCGTGACACAATTCCATGCCGGCGAGGCCTGGAACATCCTGCCGGAAGAGGCCGTGCTGCGCGGCACCCTGCGCAGCTTCAAACCCGAGGTGCAGGCCACTCTGGAAGAAACCATCAACCAGCTGTGCCAAGGCATTGCCAGCGCCAGCGGCACGGAAATATCGGCGCGCATCAGTCAGCGCTATCCGGCCACCATCAACGACCCCAATGCCACTGATTTCTGCCGTCTGGTCGCCCAGATGGTCTTCGGCGCCGAGCAGGTGCGCACTGACTTGATGCCTTCGATGGGTGCCGAGGATTTTGCCTACATGCTGCAGAAAAAACCGGGCTGTTACGCCTGGCTGGGCAATGATCGCGCTGGAGAGCCAGAAGGGGCGGAATGCGCCCTGCACAACCCGCGTTATGACTTTAACGATGAAGTTATCGTCCATGGGGTCAGCTATTGGGTTGAACTGGTGCGTCAGCTCATGCCGGCCGGTCGCTGATCGCGGCAACGCAAGGAAAATGGCGGCAAAGGCCGATTTGTGCTTGAATAGTCGTCACTATTTTCTTCTGGGCTTGTCGCATGTCCTCCAATTTCTTTGACGAGAGCCTGCCGCTGGCGTGCGGCCTGATGGCGACCGATGGTCGCGTACTTGAAGGCAGCCCGGCCTTTTTGGCTCTTCTCAAACCCGAAGGCGAGGACAAAGCTGCGCCCTGGTTGGCGGACACCATCAAGCAAGCAATGACCGAGGCTTATGGCGAAATCCGCCTGCCCGGCAACGAAGAAATCAAGCTGGCGCTATCCGCCCTGCCAGACCAGCCTGAAATGGTTCTGGTCATGGTCGCGCCAGATACCTGCCCGCCGGAATTGTGCCGCGCTTACATCACCACCCTTGCCCGAGCGATCGCCCAGTGCCGCCTGGCCGAAGCGGCGCAAGCCGAAGCGCAGGCACACTTCAACGCCCTCTCTGAACAAAGCCAAGCTGGCGTCTATATCAGCGAGGACAATCTCATCTGCTTTGCCAACCGTGGGCTGGCGCGCCTGTTCCGTTTCCAGCGCCCGGAAGAACTGGCCGGCCTGGTTTCGGCTGATGATCTGGTGGCTCCCGAAGAGCAGCCTGTGGTCAGCGAACAGCGCCACCTTGCCGCCCAGGCTGGTGCAGCGCAATACTCGTTCACTGCCCTGCGCCATGACGGTAGCCGCTTTTCCGCCAAGGTTCAGGAGCGCGCCATCCTGCGCGGCAACCATCGCGCTTTTCTCGGCGTGGTGACCGACGTCAGCGAACACCAGCAAATCGAGGCCGAACTGGAGCGGCGCGCTTCCTGCGATGCCCTCACCGGTCTGCCCAACCGGACTTTGCTCTTTGATCGCCTGCACCGCGTCATTGCCCATGCCCGCCGCAGCGATGAACTTTTCGCCCTGCTTTTCCTCGACCTTGACGGCTTCAAGGAAGTCAACGAACGCGCTGGTCAGGATATTGGCGACAATGTGTTGCGCATTGCGGCTGAGCGCTTTGCCACTACCCTGCGCTCGTCCGACACGCTGGCACGCATCGGCAGCGACCAATTTGCAGTAATCGCCGAAAGCCTGTTATTCGGCGATGATGTCGAACCCGTCGCACAAAAACTCTGCGAAGCACTTGCCGCGCCGATTACGATCGCTGGCGAAGCATTCCGGCTCGGTGTCAGCATCGGCATCGCACTCTTCCCGGCTTCTGGCGACAATGCCGACGCCCTTTACCGGGCAGCCGATGCTGCCAAGCAGATCGCCAAGGAAACCAGGCGCGGCAGCTACGTTTTTTTCGGCGCTAAATAATCAGGTAGCGCTGCTGCACATCCTTCATTATTTGCGCGGCTTCCAGCACATCGCTGCGCCTGATCTTGACGAGCATGCCAACGTAACGGCGGCGATCACGGCCAATGATTTCCTGGAAATCGAGCGTTTCGGCCTGCCCTGGTGAGCCCGCCTGATCATCCCCGGCAACAATACCGGAACGATCGACCGTTATTCGCATTGCTTCGAGGCGCAAGGCTTTCTCCGGCGCCGCCAGAAATTCCGTCAGCGGCGCGATGATATTTTCCGGCCGCAAGGCCTCGATATTCTCGCGCAGGCGCGTTTCAACATCCTGCAAGCGCCGCGTATGTTCCTCCAGCTTGTCCGCCTTGCCCATGCTGCGCATGACGTTGATCTGGTCGCGTTCTCGCGCCTTTTCTTCCTGCAGAAGCGCGCGTTCGTTGCGTTTCTCGATCAGGCGGACGCGAAAGGTCTTGAGCAGGCTGTCGAAGGCGGTCTGGCAAAGTTTTTCGCGTGTCGCCTCCAGACTGTCGGCCGGCTGAACCAACACATGATCGGCAAAAATCAGGGTCTCGATCAGCGCGTCGGCCTGCAGCATTTCGCCATCCAAAGCCATTCCCAGGCCTTTCTTGCGCTGCCAGCGCGCCGCCAGCATGGCGTAGACAAACTCCACCCCCGGCTCACTGTCTGTCAGCAGACATTTACAGGCTTCCTGGCTCTTGGCCAGCATGAGGGCAATATCCTCAACCGTGGCAAAAAGCGCGTGCACCAGGGGTGAAACAGAAAATGCCTGACGATCAATCTCAAAGGGGCCCGGCAGATTGTCGACGATGTGCTGACAGTAATTCAGGGTATGCGCGAGCACCGGCTGCAGAGTTTGATCGAGGGCGGGTAGCGTGTTGAGCATGGGATCGACCAGCGCACAAACGCGTCCGAGTGCCTTCTGAATCTCCGGGTCTGGCGGCGGCGCGGGTTTGAACCAGTCCTTCAGGGTATTGAGGATTTCCATGCTCTCGGCTGCGAATGACAGATTGTCGACATTACCCGCAGGCGGCGGCAAATGCCAGTCTGACAGCTTGTGTGACACCAGCCGCAATTGGTTCTACACTACAGCATCATTTTCGGAAAGGATGAACATCATGCGCCTGGCTCTCGTTTACCGTAACAGCCTACCTCTCCTTCTTTCTCTCGCCCTGGCACTGGGCGCTTGCAGCAAGAGTGAAGAAAAAAGTGCGCCAGTACCCGCACCCGCCCAGATGAGTGAAGTGGCAAAACCACCGGCCAAAGGGAAACCCATGGCCAGAATGGCATCCCAGACCAACGAAGAGCTTGGCGCTGTATCAATGAGAGCCGCAGATTCTGCCGCCGCTCCGGCGCCTAGCGCACCCACGGTCGAAAAAGAAACTGGCACCAGCGCCAGCAAGGTCGCCCAACTGGTTTCCGGCACTACCACCTACGTTGATGGTGAGCGCAAATTCATCCGCACTGCCAACGCCACATTCACGGTCAAGGATGTCTATGTCTCGGCGTTAGCCATCGAGGATGCGGTCGGTGCACATGGCGGCTTTGTCGTCAGCAACAACATCACCAGCGACACGCAGCGCCACCAGCGCCTGCCCAAGGGTGACGGCAATGTGCTCGAACTGTTCGAGTTCACCGTTTCCGGCAATCTGATCGTTCGCGTCCCCAGCGCCAAAACACAGGACTTCCTGCGTGCCGTCGCCAACCAGATCGAGTTCCTGCAACAACGCAATTTCGAAGCGCGTGACGTTCAATTTGATCTGTTCCGCCAGCACCTCGAACGCATCCGCCATCAGGAAACCCAGGCCGAACTGGGGCAAGCCGTGCGCGATGGTGGCAAACTGGAATACAAGGCCGAGGTCATCGCGCAACGTAGCGACACCAAGGCGGCACGCGATGAAGCCCTGATTGCCCGCAAGCAGCTTGAAGACCAGATCTCCTTCAGCACCATTCGCTTCACACTGTATCAACCTGCCCGCATCCGCCAAACCGAAAGCAAGGATCTGGATGCCGTATTCGCCAGCAACCGACCGGATTTCGGCACGCGTCTCGGTCATTCCCTGAAATATGGCTGGGATGGCCTGATGAATTGCTTTATCGGTCTGATGCGCTGGTGGCCACTGTGGCTCATCATCATCGCCGGAGTACTGGTGTTGCGGCGAATCTGCAAGTGCCGCAAGGCAAGACGCAACTCCTGTGCTTGCACGACTGCACCTGAGCCTGAGAAAAGCTAGGCGATTATGAAATCACCCCGCAGGTTCAGTGCTTGCGGGGCAATCCCAATACGGCTCCGGCTGAAAACGCCTGACCAGAAAGTCGACGCAGGCCCGCACCTTTGGCAGCAGATGACGATCCGGCATGAAGACGGCGCTGACCTGATCGCCAAAGGCTGTGGCCGGTGACACATCGGGCAGAACGTGCCGCAAGCGGCCAGCCGCCAAATCAGGGCCGATAGCGTAGGAAGGCAACAGGGTAATGCCCAGTCCCTGCAAGGCAGCTTCACGCAGCGCATCGACACTGTTGGCGCGGAACCGGCTGCCGACGCGAACTTCGCTTTTGCCTTCCGCGGTGGTGAAACGCCAACTAGTCTGCCAAGAGTAAGAGAGGCACTGATGTGTACTCAGTTCGGCAATGTTTTTAGGCATGCCGGCCCACTCCAGATAATCCGGCGAGGCGCACAGCACCCGGCAGATCGGCGCGAGTTTTCTTGCCACCAGGTTGGGCGCAATGTCGGCACGCAACGAAATGCCAATATCGAAACCCTCGTCGACTAGATCGACGCGGCGGTCGAGCAAGATCAAATCGAGGCTCACTTCCGAATTGGCCGCCAGGAACTCCGGCAGCGCCGGGGCAATGTGCATTTGCCCGAAGGTGACCGGCGCCGTCAGACGCAGATGGCCACGCGGCGCGGCGTGCAGCCGGGTCAGCGCATTGGTCGCCATCGCCATTTCGTCGAGGGCACGCTTGCAGTGTTCGTAATAGACCTGACCGGCTTCGGTCAGGCTCAGTTTGCGCGTCGTCCGTTGTAGCAGGCGGGTTTGCAAGCGGCTTTCCAGGGTACTGATGCGCTGGCTGATCACCGCTTTCGACAATTTCAAGGCTTTGGCCGCCGCCGTAAAGCTCATCAGTTCGACAGTTTTGACAAAAGCGGCGATTGAAGCGAGGTCTTCCATGGGTTGATTGTTCGTTAATTTGCAACAGTCAGTATATTACATGCTTGTTTATCTTTAAAAGCAGATCAAATAAAGTGACATCATGGTGACACGAAATATTTTTCTCAAGGAGAGCGCAATGAACGAACTGCACGGTTTCTATCTGGAAGACCTGGCCCCTGGCATGACGGCTTCTACTGCCAAAACCATTACCGACAATGACATCACCTTGTTTACGACAGTCAGCGGTGATGACAACCCGGTTCATTGCAATAGTGAATATGCCGCGACGACGCAGTTCAAAGGCCGGATCGCCCAGGGCTTGCTGACAACTTCAGTAATGTCGTCCGTTCTTTCCAACAAGCTGCCCGGCCATGGCTCCATCCTTCTGGAGGTGTCAGTGCGTTTCAAGGCGCCTGTCTATCCGGGAGATACCGTCAAAACCACAGTGACCGTGCGCGAAGTGATGACGGAAAAACGTCGCGTGATTTTTGATACTGCCTCCTTTGTCGAAAACACCAAGGTATTGGAAGGACAGGCGACGCTATTGGTCGACTCCAAACTGCCAAGCTAAACGAACCGGAGGACGGCAATGAATGCGCAAACAATTGATTTAGTGGCCACCAAAGCGGTCGAACGCGGCGCCCTGCGCCCGCCCAGCGAACAGCACAGCCTGCTGATTCGCGTCGTGCGCAATTGCCCGTGGAACAAGTGCAAATTCTGCCCGGCCTACAAGGGCGAGAAATTCTCCTTGCGCAGTGCTGAAGAAGTCATCGCCGACATTCGCCTGCTTGCTGCCGATACGGCCAATCACGACTTTCGCGCTGCCTTTCTGCAGGATGGCGATGCCCTCGCCGCCAAAGTCGATGATCTGCTGCTGATTCTGGCGGCGATTCACGAGCATCTGCCCAATATCGAGCGCATTACCGCCTATTCGCGCAGCCGCATGCTGATCAACCGCAAGGTCGAGGATTTGCGCCGCCTGAAAGCTGCCGGTCTGGATCGTATCCATGTCGGTCTTGAATCCGGTTGCGACGAAGTGCTGAGCTTCATGAACAAGGGCACGACCTACGCCGAGCAGAAAGCGGCTTGCCTGCGCGTCAAGGAAGCCGGTCTGGAATTGTGCTGCTATTACATGCCGGGACTGGGCGGCAAGCGTTTTTCCGAAAAACATGCGCTCGATTCATGTCGCCTGATCAGCGAAATCGCCCCCGACCGCGTTCGCCTGCGCACCTGCTTCGTGCTGGAAGACACGCCACTGGCCGACGAGTATCTGGCCGGCAATTTCGAACCGCTCTCCGAGGAAGAAACCGTGCGCGAAATCCGCTTGTTCCTGAATCAACTTGAACACACAGAAACCGAACTGATCAGCGACCATCGCATCAACCTGCTAATGGAACTGCGCGGCCACCTGCCAGAAGATCATGAACGCCTGCTCGGCATTATCGACCGCTATCTGGCGCTCTCGGCCGAGAGCAAGGCGCTCTTCACCACTGGCCGTCGTTTTGGTCTGATCCGCAAGCTGAGCGAATTTGAAGACAGCGCCGTACGTGAGCGCATACTCACCAGGAAATTACAATATCAACCGCGACTTCCGGTGCCGCAAAACATGCTTTTCTGAAATGCAGTGCCAAAAATTACCGCTCTTGCCTGGTTCGGAATTGACGATGTCACCTCGTCAACAGGATACTTCGCGTTCGACATATTATCCGTGAAAGATAACCATGAAACGTTTAATTCAACTCCTCGCCTTGCTGTTGGTTTCCATTGCTCTCGCCGCCTGCGGCAAAATTGCCGAGAAAGCCACCGAAAAACTGGCTGAAAAAGCCCTCGAGTCGCAGTCCAAGGATGGCTCCAAGGCCAGCATCAACTTGTCGGAAGGCAGTGCCAAAGTGACGACGACGGACGCCTCCGGCAAATCGTCCACAATGGAATGGGGCGGCGCCAAGGTGACCGAATCCGATCTCGGCGTACCTTTCTACGCCGGCGCCAAGATTACCGAAGGCGCTTCTTCCAAGGTGGTAACGCCGGAAGCGACAGTCATGATGGCCAGCTTGCAAAGCAGCGATTCCAGCGAAAAGGTTACGGCCTTCTATCGTGAAAAACTCAAGCCCCAATCGCAAGACAAGCAGTTCATGGAAATGAGCACGGGCGACGGCGGCTACAATTTGATGCTAGCGGACAAAAACAGCAAGAACTCAACACAGGTCAATGTCTCTAAAACAGATTCTGGCAGCGACATCAATATTATCGTTAGCCGCGACGCCGCAAAATAATCAACAACTATCCGATTGGCCAGTGCTGCCGCAGCAATACCGGAAGCGCAGGCCAATCGATGGCGTCAAGCATGTTCTTGACGGTCAGCCCCAGTTCGGTATCACCCTCGATGGTCAGGGCGCGATTGAAGAAGAGTGTGTCCGGGTCTTCCTGGCGGGAAAGCAATTGCGTGAAGGCGGAAAGATTGGCGCGAAAAACCAGGTCATGGCTTCCGCAGTTACCAAAGAGTGGCTGAAACAGCCCGTTGCGATAGCTGAACTGGGCGCGGCCACCGGTGTCTGAAACCTCAACCAGAAAGGTGCTATTTTCCAGGGTTTGCAGGCTATCCTCGGGAAACAGCTTCATTCGAACGCCAACATTCAGCGCCGCGACAAAAGCCAGACTATGCGGCCATTGCGGCAAGCGCGCACCCAGCACGGCAACCAATGCGGGCAGCTTGAAAGCAGGAATATTCGGGCGCAGGTTCATCCGCGTTCCACTATCTGGTTGAGTTGAATCACACCGGCTTCGCCATGCCAAAACCCGTTGGCGAATCCTTCTTCGCCCCATTCTGCCCGAGATTCGACATTTTGGCTCTGCCTTGCCTGATCGAAGGCGGCAATGATCTCTTGCATGTGGCTTGGTTGCGGGCTGATGCGCAGAACATCGACTTGCAGCGCACACAATTCCGGGACTTCGGCCAGCAGGTTAAAAGTTTGCGCCGACATGGTCTGAATGCCGTTGATGGTGAGGAATGCCTGCCCTTCCCGCGTTTTCATGGTCGTCCCTTGCGCGTGCTCGAGACAGCGGAACTGGCAATCGTCCTTGTTCAGACCATAGTGCCTTGCTGTAAAACAACGCGCCGAAAAAGCCAGCGGCAATTTGCCAAAAACGAACACTTCGGTCTCGACGCCCGGCGGCCGTGATGAATGCAGGGTTTGTACCAGGCGCCGCCCCGCCTCCAGCGGCGGCAGCCAGCGCTTGAGGCCGTAGCTGGCAAAAGTAGCCAGCGTCGTTTCGTTGTAGATGTTGAGATGCGGCCCGGCGACAAACGGCCGCCCGGCGGCAAGCGAAACCGCCCCCAGATCATTGGCCTCGATCATGCCGCCGTCGGCCAGGCCGTCAATCAGCAAACGCAGGATTTTCAGGTCATTTTCCGATTCGAGCAAAGCCTGCGCCGAAATCACGACTTCCTTGCCGGCATCTCTCAAGCGACACGCCAGATCAAGCCAGTCTACCGCCTTCATTTGCTGGCGGCGCGAACAGACCACCTCGCCAAGGTAGACGATATCGATATCCGGATTAGTGGCTATTTCGGCGTAGAAATCAAACACCCGCTCCTTCGGCCAGAAAAATAGCAGCGGCCCGAGCGACAAACGCGGATAACGAGCCTCACCCTTCACTCTTCACCCCTCCCCATCTATCGCCATGGCCGGTTATAGGCGCCCAAGGTCACCTGACTGCCTTCTGAAACCTTGGCCAATTCACTCTGCCAATGCGGCGCCACCTGATAACGTTCGCCTTCGCGCTGCAGCGTGTCGAGCGCCGCGCGCAACACCCGCGTCACCTGCCGCACATAGGCCGGGCTGCGCTGGCGGCCTTCGACCTTGATCGCAGTCACGCCGATGCGGGCGATGTCCGGCAACATGGGCAACACGTTCAAACTGGTCGGCTCTTCCAGCGCATAGTAGGTGCTGCCATTGACCTCGAAGCGACCTTTGCACAACGTCGGATAGCCGGCTGGTTCGTCGTCACGAAAGCGGTCGATGAGAATGCCGTTAAGCCGGGTTTCCATCATCCCCTGCCCTTTCTCCCATTTTACGAATCGTGCCGGCGAACAGGCGCCCACCGTATTGGGCGACTCACCTGTGGCGTAGGAAGAAAGCCAGCAACGCCCCTCGTTCATCACGCACAGGCTACCGAATCCGAAGATTTCGATTTCGACCGTGGTGTTATTGATCACCTGCTCGACCTGCGCCAAGGTCAACACGCGCGGCAATACGGCGCGCCGGACACCAAACTCGCGCTGGGCGAAATTGATGGCCTCATAACTGGTCGCCGATCCCTGCACGGAAAGGTGCAGGCGCAACTCAGGGTATCGCTTGCAGGCGTAGGCCAGCAGCCCGATGTCGGCCAGGATAACGGCGTCCGCCCCCAACCCGGCAGCAGCATCGACCGCCCGCCGCCATTCGTCAACCCGCCCCGGTTGCGCAAAGGTATTGATCGCCAGCAAAACCTCGCGCCCCGCCCGGTGGGCATAGACAATGCCCTCGCTAATCGACTGTTGCCCCAAATTGAGACCGGGGAAATTGCGGGCGTTGGTGTCATCCCGGAAACCAAGGTAGACCGCATCCGCGCCTTCGTCGACTGCCGCTTTCAGGGCAGGCAGGCTTCCGGCAGGGCAGATCAGTTTTGGCAATCGAGACATGCCGGAATTATCCCGCATTTTGTCAGAGCCTTGCATCGCGTTGCTTACGCCATGTTAATATGAACCGACTGTTATCGCAGGACGTAGCAATGAACCGTGATCGGGTGCTCATCATCGATAGGGAACAGAGCAATCTGAACCTTATCGCCCGTTTACTGGCCAACGAACCACTCATTCTCGATTTGCAGACCGACAGTAGCGCTGCCTGGAAAAAACTCGAATCGACCAACGACCACTATTCATTGGTGATTATCGACAGCGCAATGCCCGGCTTGGACGGCCTCGGTTTCCTGCATCGCTTGCGCGCCAACCCGCGTTTTGGCGGCGTTCAGGTCATCATGCAGACTTCGGCCACTTCGCCGGAAAAAGTCAGCGAGGGCATGCAGGCAGGAGCCTACTACTACCTGTTCAAACCTTTCCGGCCGGAAGCGCTCATTTCCATTGTGCGCGGCGCCATCGAGGATCACCGCAACCAGCGCTCTGTCCGCCATCTCATCAAGCACCAGGAAGCCGCGCAACAATTACTGCTCTGGGCTGAATATCGTTTCCGCGATCTGCACGACATCAATCATCTGGTACCAATTCTGGCCGGATTCACACCAAAACCGCACCTGACGGCTTCCGGCTTGGCTGATCTGATGGTCAATGCCGTCGAACACGGCAATCTCGGCATCACTTACCAGGAAAAGGCACGGCTCAAGCTTGATGGCGGCTGGGAAGCCGAAATCGACCGCCGCCTGACCCTTCCCGCCAACCGTGATCGCTTTGCCTTTGTCCGCATCGAAAAGGAAAAAACACAAATCCGCTATACCATCACCGATCAGGGCGATGGTTTCGACTGGTGGCGCTTTCTGGAATTCGACCCTGAGCGCGCCTTCGACCCCAATGGTCGCGGCATTGCTCTGGCACGCAGGACCAGTTTCTCCGGCCTGGAATTCCCCGGCAAGGGGAATGTGGCAGTCGCATCCGTCGCGCTCTAAGTCACCGGGGGTTTGCGACGAACCCAAAGATAGCAGGCAATGGCTGCAACGATTGCCGTACTCATCAGCGGCAACCAGACCCACATGAATTCCGACTTCAACACCGCCCATCCGCGCGGCGCCAGAAAACGGGAAAAAGCGAGGGGCGAAACCTCGATCTCTTTGATGGGCGCAAAGAACCGCTCCGCCGACCAGGGCCAAAACAGGGCGACGCCAAGACCGCCATTGGTAAAGGCATCGAGTACGGCATGCGAAGCCGTCACCAGCGCAAGGAAGATAAAAGCGCGCAGAAAACCGCAATGGAGCAGGCGATAAAAACAGGCACCGAGCAATGCCGCTCCCAGCGCAAAAAACAGGGAATGGCTAAAGCCACGATGTCCGAATTCCGCACCGTAGGAAATGCCGAACCGAAAGGCGAGGACATCAAGATCGGGAAGAATCGAGACAAAAATCCCCAGCGCCAGCAAGCGTCCGGAAATCCAGTAACGCCCCAGACCCAGGGAAAGCGCCAGCGGTAAAGCTGGATGCGTGAAGACAGTCGGCACGATCAGACGGTCAGCGGTTAACCAGAGTCGGCTTGGTGCCCAACGCCTGCCAGATGCGCTCGGCGACCTTGAGCGCTTCTTCACGGCTGGCGTATGGCCCCACCTGCAGACGGTGAATGCCACCACTGGCCTGTATCAACATGGGTTCGACCAGCCAGTCCAATTCGCTGGCCAGATGATTTTTCAGATTCTCGGCGTTATCGGCATTGGAAAAAGCGCCGAGTTGCAAAAAGAGGCCTTTTTGTGGAGTGGCTTGATTTTCCTGGCGCTCCAGACGTTTCATCAACTCGGCAATATCGTCGCGCTCCTCAGCGGCTGTCGGCGGCTTAACAGTCGGCTTGGCTGATGGTGCTTCCGCAATCAGCACAGTAGGGCTGCCTGATGGAATAATGGCTTCGACTTCGACTTCGCTGCTGCCGCTATTGATGATGCCAAGCTTGTGAGCGGCCGTATAGGAAAGATCAATGATTCTGCCCGCGTGGAAGGGGCCGCGGTCGGTGATGCGCACCACCACCGATTTGCCGCTGCGCGGGTTGGTCACCCGCACATAGGAAGGCAGTGCCAGGGTGGTGTGCGCAGCGGTCATGGCAAACATGTTGTAGGGTTCGCCAATCGAAGTCTTCTGGCCATGGAATTTTTTGCCATACCAACTGGCAATACCGCGTGCCTTGTAGGGTTTAAGTGTGGTGTTGGGTATGTATTGCCGCCCGAGGACGACATACGGACGCGTCGCCGGCTTGTGCAAGGGTTCCAGCCTGGGCTGGGCATCCGGAATATCTTCCAGATTATCGGGGATATCATCGGCCGGGCCATCGTCCTTGTAGTAACCGCCGCCTTTCTTCTGTACCGGCCTGGCAGTCGGACGCGACCCGGGTCTAGCCGTCACCTCCTCTGGCAACGCACCTTCAGAGGAACCTGTAATCGGCACGCTGCCGCAGCCCGCCAACACGGCAGTCATAACGGTCAGGCTGATTAAGGCACGCTTCATTTCTTCACCAACATGCGATGGGTATGGATGGACATGAGTATCCCGATGCAAATGAACAGGGTAACCAAAGCCGTGCCACCGTAGCTGACAAAGGGCAAAGGCACACCGACTACAGGCAGAATGCCGCTGACCATACCCATGTTAACAAAGGCGTAGGTAAAGAAAACCAGACTGACGGCTCCCGCCAGCAGGCGGGTAAACAGGGTTGGCGCGGCAGCGGCTATCATCAGGCTGCGCGCAATGAGCATGAAATAAAGCACCAACAGAATAGAATTGCCGATCAGCCCCCATTCCTCCGAAAAGACGGCAAAAATAAAATCAGTGTGCTTTTCGGGAATGAATTCGAGATGGGTTTGAGTGCCCTTGAGATAACCCTTGCCAAAAATTCCGCCCGAGCCGATGGCAATGGTGGCCTGGATGATGTGGTAGCCGGCACCCAGCGGATCGGTGGTCGGGTCGAGCAGGGTCAGAATGCGTTTGCGTTGATAGTCATGCAGCAGATTCCACAGGAATGGGGCTGCAGCACCACCAGCGGCCATGAGGCCAATGATGAATTTCCAGGGCAGACCAGCCAGAAAGATGACGTAAAACCCGGCCGCACCGACCAGAATGGCCGTACCCAGATCCGGCTGCTTGGCAATCAGGGCAAACGGCACCATCAACAGCAGTGCCGCCAGCGCGTAATGCCTGAGCTTCAAGACTGCTTCATAGTGCTGGAAATACCAGGCCAACATGAGCGGCATGGCAATTTTCATGATTTCGGAAGGCTGGATGCGGGTAAAACCCAGCGGCAACCAGCGGCGCGCGCCGTTGATCTTGACGCCAAAAAGAAACACCGCAATCAACAGGATGATCCCCAGCACATAAAGCGGGACAGCGATGCTCATCAATTTTTGCGGCGGCATGCGCGCGATGAACCACATCAGAATAAACGCCAGGCCAGCATGGGTGGCCTGCGACCAAGAACGATCAACGCCATCAAAGGTTGCCGAATGGACGGTCATCACGCCGATGGCCAGGATGGCAAAAGCTATCATCAGCAGCGGGAAATCAATGTGAACGATGGACTGCCGCGCGTAATAACGCAGGGAATTGAGGAAATTGTTCATGGCTTCTTTTCCTCTTCAACCGCCTCATCTTTGTCATCTTCCGCCTCGGCCTCAGCGTCTTCGGCCGCCGGGCCTTCCGGTTTCTTGCCGGCCAGATAGTAATCGAGCACCATGCGGGCAATCGGCGCTGCGGACTGGGCACCGAAACCGCCGTTTTCAACCAGTACGGCCAAGGCGATTTTGGGCTTATCGACGGGCGCAAAGGCAATGAAAAGGGCGTGATCGCGCAGGCGTTCCTTGAGCCTACCGGCGGAGTAGGTGCCGCCCTTGAGCGAAAAAACCTGTGCCGTTCCCGTTTTGCCTCCGGAGGTATAGGTGGCACCGGCAAAGGCGCGCGTGCCAGTACCGGCCGTATTTACACCCTGCATGGCGTTCTTGATGAATTCGACATGCTCCGGCTTCCAGTTCAGATCTTTTAGCGGCTGCCGCTCGACGTAGCGTTTCTCGCCCGTCTTGGCATCCGTAATGTAGCGCACCAGATGAGGGCGGAACATGACGCCACCGTTTGCCACTGTCGCCGTTGCCTGCGCCAGCTGGATCATGGTGTATGCGTTGTAGCCTTGGCCAATGCCGATCGAGATAGTTTCGCCGGCGTACCATTTCTGCTGCTCGGGTTTCTTGAAACGTTTTTTCTTCCAGGCCTGCGATGGCAAGACACCTTCGGATTCGCCCATGCCCTTGATACCGATGTCGATGCCGGTTTTCTGGCCAAAACCGAGTGAGCCCATAAAGCTGGAAATGAGGTCGATCCCCATGTCGTTGGCCAGCACATAGTAATAGGTATCGCAGGAAACGACGATTGACTTGTGCATATCCACCATGCCATGGCCGCCCTTTTTGTCATCGCGGAAGTGATGGCCGCCGAAATTGAAAAAGCCGGGGTCGGAAATGGACTGGTTGGGACGGCGCTTGCCGGTTTCCAGCGCTGCCAACGCCATGAAGGGTTTGAAAGTCGAACCCACCGGATAAGCGCCGTTGAGCGCCCGGTTGACCATGGGTTTGTCAATCGACTCATTCAGTTCCTTCCAGTTGTCAGGCGTGATGCCATCGACGAACTGATTGGGGTCAAAAGTCGGCATCGAAACCAGCGCCAACACGCCGCCGGTCGATGGTTCAATGGCCACCAGAGCGCCACGACGGTTACCAAAGGCCTTTTCGGCTATTTCCTGCAACTTGGTGTCGAGGGTCAGGGTAAGGTTATTGCCGGAAGTCGGCGGCGTGCGCTTGAGGCTGCGCACGGCACGCCCGCCGGAATCGATTTCAACCTCCTCGTAGCCCGTCAGACCATGCAGTTCAAATTCGTAATGCTGCTCGAGCCCGGTCTTGCCAATGTGATCGGTGCCACGGTAATTGGCTTCCTTGTTTTCTTCTTCGATCCATTCATTGTCACGATCCGTAATGCGTCCAATATAGCCCAGGGCATGAGAGGCCAGATGCTCGAGCGGATACTGGCGAAACAATCGTGCTTTGACCTCGACACCCGGAAAACGGTAGCGTTGCGCTGCAAAACGCGCCACCTCTTCATCCGTCAGCCTCGTCCGGATGGGGATGGATTCAAAGTTTTTGGCCTCGTCCAGCAGACGCTTGAAGCGCTTGCGATCCTTGGCCTGAATATCCACCAGTGCAGCCAGGGCATTGATGGTTTCTTCCAGGCTTTCCACCCGCGACGGCGTGATTTCCAGAGTAAAGGCGGAATAATTGCGCGCCATGACGACGCCGTTGCTGTCAACGATGAGGCCACGGTTGGGAACAATCGGCACCATCGAGATCCGGTTTTCTTCGGCGCGGGTACGGTAATACTCGTGCTGAACAACCTGCAGCCAGACAAAACGAATCAGCAGAACCGCAAAGGACAAAAAAACGGCAATGGCGCAAAAAATAACGCGGGAGCGAAAGCGCTCGATATCGTTTTCCGGATTGTGAAAATCACCCATGTCTTATCCGGATCAGATCGGCCGGTTCGGATCCTGTTCGGCTGGCCGGTATTGCGGCAGCAAAAGCAGGTAAGTCGCCGGCACCCAGAGGAGCGTGGCAATCATGGGTCCGACAAAGTATTCGAGTCCGGGCGAAGTCGATCCGGCCATTAGCCGGATGAGAACTTGAATGAACTGAACCAGCAACAGCAGGGGAAAGATGTGCAACGCCTGTTCCACGAGCGGAAACCAAAGAATGCGCCGCGACAGAGTCGATGCCAGATAGGCCAGAACCACGTAAGCCAGGGCATGCTGACCCAGGGCGGCACTATTGGCGACGTCCATGATGATGCCCAGCATGAAGGCCCAGCCCATGCCGATGCGCCGGAATTCGCGCACGCTCCAGAAACAAAGCACCAGCGCAATCCAATCCGGCACCATGGCCCAGTGTGATGTAGACAAAAAATTGAGCATCAAGGCGACGAACAGGCTGACGTAGATGAACCACGGCCTTACCGGTTGCAGAATGCGCGAGGAAGTGAATGTAGGTTGCATGAATCAAGGTTTCCTGGCAGGTTTGTTCTTTTTCTTGGGACGCGTTTCGGTTTTTTCTGCCTCGTTCCCTTTGGCTTCTGCCGGCTGGGTGCTTTTGGTCAATTCGGCAGGCAATGGTGCCGGCCGGGTAGGCACATTGAGGACAAAGACCTCACCAAAATTTTCAACCCCGGAAACAGGATCACAAAAAATACGGGCGAACGAATAGGCGCTGTCGCGCTCAACCTTGCCGACGCGCGCCACCGGAAAACCCGGCAGAAAAATTGCGTCCAGGCCGGAAGTGACCAGAACGTCGCCTTCCTTGATATCGGCATTGGCCGGAAGATAACGCAACTCCAGCCGTCCATCGCCCAGACCGTACACCACTGAACGCATACCGGTACGTACCACCTGCACCGGCACCACCTGATTTTTGTCGGTAATCAGCGTCACTTCGGAATGCAGCAGGGAGGTGCGCGTCACCTGCCCGACCACACCGGCCTCATCAATCACCGGCTGCCCGGCCTCAACCGAAGCCTGCAGGCCTTTGTCGATGACAATGCGCCGCGAAAAGGGATCGCGGGTCGTATAAAGGATTTGTGCCACCTTGCCATTGGCTTTTTCGCGCGTTTTCATGTCCAACAGACGACGCAAGCGAGCATTTTCCGCTTCCAGATGCGCCAACCGGCCAAGATTGGGCGCCGTATCGAGTTGGGAACGTTTCAGGCGGGCATTTTCCTGCTGTAGCCGATAAGTGCCCTGAAAATAATCGCCGAACTGCTCGATGGCCGCCCCCGGTGTTTGCGCCAGACGCTGCAGTGGATCGACCACGGACGCCACGCCCTGACGGAGAAAATCGACGGAATGGTATTTGAGATCAACGACAAAAAGCGCCACCGAGGCGGCAACGTAAAAGCTCAGCAGCGCCAGTGGCGCCGGCCCACGCTTGAAGAACGGCGGTGGTGCATGATCGATACCGGGCATGACTTGTTACCGCCAGAGCACCACTGCGAATTATTCGGAGGCGAAAATACTGCCGAGCTTGTCCATTTTTTCCAGCGCCAAGCCGCAACCATGCGCCACACAAGTTAGTGGCTCATCGGCAACGATGACCGGCAAGCCGGTTTCTTCCATGAGCAAACGATCGAGATCACGCAGCAGCGCACCGCCACCGGTCAGCACCATGCCCTTTTCGGCAATGTCGGCACCCAATTCAGGCGGTGTTTTTTCCAGCGCTGATTTGACGGCCGAAACGATCTGATTCAGCGGATCGGTCAGGGCTTCAAGGATTTCGTTGGAAGAAATGGTGAATTTGCGCGGAATACCTTCGGCCTTGTTGATACCGGAGACTTCCATCTCGCGCACTTCAGCACCCGGGAAGGCTGAGCCGATGCGCTTCTTGACGTTTTCGGCGGTGTTTTCGCCGATCATCATGCCGTAATTGCGGCTGATGTAATTGATAATGGCTTCGTCCAGCTTGTCGCCACCGACGCGGACGCTACCGGCGTAAACCATGCCACCGAGCGAAATGACACCAACTTCAGTGGTGCCGCCACCAATATCAACCACCATCGACCCGGTTGCATCAGCCACCGGCAAGCCAGCACCAATCGCCGCTGCCATCGGTTCCTCGATCAGGTAAACGTGGCGGGCGCCAGCACCAATGGCCGATTCGCGAATGGCCCGGCGTTCGACCTGAGTGGAGCCGGAAGGCACGCAAATGATGATGCGCGGACTGGGTGAGAAAAGCCGCGAGTCGTGCACCTTCTTGATGAACTGCTTCAGCATCTGCTCGGTGACGGTGAAATCGGCGATCACGCCATCTTTCATCGGCCGGATGACCGTAATGGAGCCCGGTGCCTTGCCGAGCATGTCCTTGGCTTCCTTGCCCACAGCCTGGATGCTCTTCTTGGCATTGGGGCCGCCTTCGAGACGGATGGAAACCACCGAGGGCTCGTCCAGAACAATGCCCCGGCCGCGAACGTAGATCAGGGTATTGGCGGTGCCAAGGTCGATGGCAAGATCGTTGGAAAAGTAACTGCGGAAGAAACTGAACATCGTGAATACTCTCGGCTATGGGGGTGCGGTAAATAAAGCTTTTATGATACCTTATATTGCTCTCGATTTTAAGATATTGTGCAATGCACAAAAGCCACCCATGTCACTGACACAAGCACAGATTCACCGGATTGCCCTCCTTTCACGCATCGCAGTGAGTGACGAGGAAGCCACAGCCACTCGTAGCCACCTGGATGGCATTTTCAGCCTGATCGAAGAAATGCAGGCGGTCGACACCAAAGGCGTCGAGCCTATGGCGCATGCACAGGATGTCTGCCAGCGCCTGCGCCAGGATGCGGTGAGCGAAAGCGATCAGCGCGATCTTTTCCAGAATATCGCGCCGGAAGTTGAAAATGGCCTTTATCTGGTACCCAAGGTGATTGAATAACAAGGAGTGTGTGACGCCAAGTGTATGCAAGCGTTTGGCGTCCAACCGCAAAAATGATCAAATCCAGTTTGAAAGAATTCGCCGCCGCGCTGGCTGCAAAATCGGTTTCCAGCGTTGAGTTGACGCAGTGGTATCTTGACCGCATTGCCAAACTTAATCCGCAAATCAACGCCTTCATTACCGTCGATCCAGACAAGAGCCTGGCGCAAGCGCGCGCCGCCGATACCCGTATCGCCCGTGGCGAAGCCGCGCCCCTGACCGGCATTCCACTGGCGCAAAAGGACATTTTTTGCAGCAAGGGCTGGCGCACCACCTGCGGTTCCAAAATGTTGGCCAATTTTATCGCGCCCTACGACGCCACCGTGATCGAACGCCTCGACGCCGCTGGTGCCGTCAATATCGGCAAAACCAACATGGACGAGTTCGCCATGGGCTCGTCAAACGAAACTTCGTTTTTCGGCGCGGTGAAAAACCCCTGGGATTTGAGCCGGGTTCCTGGCGGCTCCTCGGGTGGTTCAGCGGCCGCAGTGGCGGCACGACTGGCGGCCGCCGCTACTGGCACCGATACCGGCGGTTCCATCCGGCAACCTGCGGCGCTGTGTAACCTGACCGGCCTGAAGCCCACCTATGGCGTCGTCTCGCGCTACGGCATGATTGCCTTCGCCTCCTCGCTCGATCAGGGCGGACCGATGGGACATTGCGCCGAAGACTGCGCCATCCTGCTCAACGCAATGGCCGGGTTTGACCCACGCGACTCCACCAGTCTGGAGCGCCCCTGCGAAGATTACACCCGCGAACTGACCCCAAAATCCGGCGATCAACCCTTGGCCGGCCTGCGTATCGGCCTGCCCAAAGAATTTTTCGGGGACAACGAAAAAGCCGCTTGCGACCCCATGGTGACGCAAGTCGTGCAAGCTGCAATTGCCGAATACCGTATGCTTGGCGCTAATTTTGTCGAGGTGTCGCTGCCCAATTCGCGGCTTTCTGTACCCGCCTATTACGTTATCGCACCGGCCGAGGCCAGTTCCAATCTCTCGCGCTTCGATGGCGTGCGCTACGGCTATCGCGCCACCGACTATAGCGACCTCAACGACATGTACTGCAAAACCCGCGCCGAAGGTTTTGGCGCCGAGGTCAAGCGCCGCATCATGATCGGCACCTATGTCCTGTCGCACGGTTATTACGATGCCTACTACCTGCAAGCCCAGCGTATCCGGCGCCTGATCGCCAACGATTTTGTCGAAGCCTTCAAGCAATGCGACATCATCCTCGGCCCGACCAGTCCGTGCACCGCCTTCAAGCTCGGCGAAAAATCAGCCGATCCGGTACAAATGTATCTTTCCGACATTTACACCATTGCCGTCAATCTGGCCGGACTGCCGGCCATGTCGCTTCCTTGCGGCTTTAGCGAATCAGAAGGCAAACGATTGCCCGTCGGCTTGCAGTTGATTGGCAACTACTTTTCGGAAGCACGCCTTCTCGGACTGGCAAATTGCTTTCAGCAGGCCACCAACTGGCACACACAGAACCCGGATCTTTGAGCATGCGACAATTTCTGGTCATTCTGCCTTTGTGTCTGCTAGCCGCCTGCGCCGAAAATCCGCCGCAGGAACCACCGCCCAAAGCTGAAGTAACACCACCCCGTCTGCAATCGCAGCCCCTTAAATATATGGCCGGGCGCACCTTCAATCCGCAAACAACCCAGGCGCTGAACATCCGTTCACGCTGTGCGCATCGCGACGCTGTCGGCACCCGCACCCGCCTCGATTTGCAGGTCAAGAACGCTGAAGTCAAAAATTTCCATGCCGAAATCAGCATTTCCAAACGTGGCACCTGCAGTTTTGATCTGGCAAATTTTACCCAGAAGCAAAAAATGCCGCAGGTCATCCTGGCCGCCAAAGACGGTTCCGCCTGCACCATACGCATGTGGGAACAGGACAACAAGCGCCGCCGGCAAGTCACCATCGCTTTCAATTCCTGCACAGCCGCCTGCAACGGCGATACCTTTGATTATCTCTGGCCGATTCTGGTTGATGCCAAATCCGGCCGCTGCCTTTGAAAGAAGCCGCCATGAATCCCTGGGAAGTCGTTATCGGCATCGAGACCCACGCGCAGCTTGCCACTGTTTCCAAGATTTTTTCCGGCGCGCCTACCGCTTTTGGCGCCCAAGCCAACACCCAGGCCTGCGCGGTTGACCTCGCCTTGCCCGGCGTTCTGCCTGTCCTCAACAAAAAGGCTGTGGACTGCGCCATTCGTTTTGGTCTGGCCGTGAACGCCCACGTCGCCCGCCGGTCGGTCTTTGCCCGCAAGAACTACTTCTACCCCGACCTGCCCAAAGGCTACCAGATCAGCCAGTACGAATTGCCGGTAGTCGATGGTGGACAGCTGAATATTGTCGTTGGTCAGGGCGAAAAAGCTTATGAGAAAACTGTTCGTCTGACCCGTGCCCACCTTGAAGAAGATGCCGGAAAATCGCTGCATGAGGATTATCACGGCAAGTCGGGCATTGACCTTAACCGCGCCGGCACGCCGCTACTGGAAATCGTCTCCGAACCCGATATGTGCTCCTCCGACGAGGCCGTGGCCTACGCCAAAACGCTGCACGCGCTGGTGCGCTGGATCGGCATTTGCGATGGCAACATGCAGGAAGGGTCTTTTCGCTGCGATGCCAACGTTTCGGTGCGCCGCCCGGGAGCGCCACTTGGCACACGGCGTGAAATCAAAAATCTCAACTCCTTCCGTTTCCTCAAGGAGGCCATCGACTACGAAGTGCAATGGCAAATCAACGAACTGGAAGAAGGCCGTTCGATTATCCAGGCCACCGTGCTGTTCGACCCGGAAAGCGGCGCAACACGCACCATGCGTACCAAGGAAGACGCGCATGATTACCGCTATTTTCCCGACCCCGATCTTTTGCCGCTAGTCATCGGCGACGACTGGATCAACCGCGTGCACGACGCGTTGCCCGAATTGCCGCAAGCCAAAAAAGCGCGATTCATGGCCACCTATGGCCTATCCGCCTACGATGCTGGCGCCCTGACTTCAGCGTTGGAAGTCGCTGATTTCTATGAAGACGTTGTCACCATCGCCGGAAAATCCCAAGCCAAGCCCTGCGCCAACTGGGTCATGGTCGATCTGGCGGCGCGTTTGAACAGGGAAGACAAGGAAATTGCCCAATCGCCGGTTTCAGCCGCACAACTCGGCGGACTGATCGCCCGCATTGCCGACAACACCATTTCCAACAACATTGCCAAAAAGGTTTTTGAGGCTCTTTGGCTGGGCGAAGGTCAATCGGCCGACGAAATCATCGACAAACAGGGGCTCAAGCAAATTACCGATACGGGCGCCATCGAAACCCTGATCGATGAGGTGCTGGCGGCCAACGCCGGCATGGTTGCCGAATTCAAGTCCGGCAAGGAAAAGGCCTTCAATGCGCTGGTCGGTCAGGCCATGAAAGCCACCAAAGGCAAAGCCAACCCGCAGCAGGTCAATGAACTGCTGCGCCAGAAGCTGGCAAATTGCTGATTATTTCTTCGGGACGCCGGGCGACCGCCTAGCGTCCGGATGGCTGTTCAGCCCGCCGCCCGAAATAATTTCCAGGTAACGCTTTTTGTCCGCCGCAAACTTGGCGCGCATGTTTTCCAGATCGCTCTTCTTGGAGTTCAATAAACTCCAGTTGGCTTTAATTTCATCATCGGTATCGCGCAAGGCGCGCGCCACCTCGGGTGGCAAATCGCGATTCTTGTAAAACTCGGCTTCGTTCTCGAATTTCTTGCGCTTTTTGCGGGCAGCCTCAATCTTTTCTTCCGCCAGTTCCATGGCCTTGATCAAATCTGCCTCGCTGCGCGCAAGCATCAAATCGATATCCTTGACGCTGCCATAGGTTTCAAGCAGCGCCGCGTCCTTGCGCCGCTGCTCGCGCATGACCTCTTCCAGCTCCTTTTTGCGCTTAGCCTCGGCCTCCTGCGCGGCCTTTTGTTCCGGTGTCAGCGGCGGCCCGACTTCGCTAATGACATTGCCGGAACGGTCATAAACCTTGTAGGCCAGCCCCTTGCACTGTTTGGGCAGCACATCGGCGCAACTGCGCCGTCCACTGGTCGCATCCTGGCAGCAATAAAGATTCTGCGCCTGAACCCCCGTCGTTACGGCCAAAAGACCGGCAAACAAGGGAAGACCTATCAACTTAGACCACACCGTAGCGCTCCCGATAATCTGCAACTGCTGCGCGATAAACCGCGAATTCGGCGCGATTGGCAAGAAAGGCGAGCAGATCCGCCAGATTGGCAACGGCAATGACCGGAATCCCATAATCATGCTCAACCTCCTGCACTGCTGAAAGTTCACCCTGGCCGCGTTCCATGCGATCCAGTGCGATCAAAACCCCGGCCGGCTCTGCCCCGGCGGATCGAATGAGTTCGACTGACTCACGCACCGACGTCCCCGCTGAAATGACATCATCGACAATCATCACCCGCCCCTTGAGCGGCGCGCCGACTATCGTACCACCCTCGCCATGATCCTTGGCTTCCTTGCGGTTGAAGGCAAAGGGGTAATTGCTGCCGCGCCCGGCCAGCGCCACCGCCAGAGCTGCCACCAGAGGAATCCCCTTATAAGCGGGGCCGAAAAGCATATCGAAAGGCACGCCCCCGTCCGCAACGGCACTCGCGTAAAATTGCGCCAGACAACCGAGCGAATCGCCATCATTGAACGAACCGGCATTGAAAAAATAGGGAGAAATCCGGCCGGCCTTGGTTTTGAACTCGCCAAAACGCAAAACCTCACGCGCCACTGCAAACTCGATAAACTCCTGACAAACGCTTTTGGTCACCCATCACCCCTTCAACACGAATCATTCACCTCGCCAAGCCTGACATGTTACGCATCATCTCTCTGAATCTCAACGGCATCCGCTCAGCCTGCAACAAGAACCTTCTGCAATGGGCGCAACAACAGCAAGCCGATTTTATCTGCCTGCAGGAACTCAAGGCACAAGCCCCGGATCTCTCGGCCGAAATGCTGGCACCCCCAGGCTTTCATGCCCACTACCATTACGCAGAAAAACGCGGCTACAGTGGTGTCGGCATCTGGAGCCGAAACGCCCCGGATCGGGTTGTGGCCGGCATCGGCAACCCGGAATTTGACGCCGAGGGACGATTCCTGCGCGCTGATTTTGGCAAACTCACGATCATTTCGCTCTATTTACCCTCCGGATCCTCGGCACCAGAACGCCAGGAAGCCAAATTCCGCTTCATGGAATTGTTTTTCCCGCTATTGGCAGCACTCAGGCAGGAAGAACGCGAAATCGTCATTTGTGGCGACTGGAATATCGCCCACCGCGAAATCGACCTCAAAAACTGGAAATCGAACCTGAAGAATTCCGGTTTTCTGCCGGAAGAACGCAACTGGTTATCACGCGCTTTCGATGAACTGGGCTGGGTCGATGTTTATCGCCAACTTTTTCCCGAAGCGAAGGAAGAATCCTACACCTGGTGGTCAAATCGCGGTCAGGCCTGGGCCAAGAACGTCGGCTGGCGCATCGACTACCAGATCGCCACCCCGGCACTCGCCGCAGCAGCAAAGCAAGCCAGCGTTTACAAGGAACAGCGTTTTTCCGACCATGCCCCGCTCAGCATCGACTACGCCTACAAAACCTGATCACAAATGGACGCAGAAACCCGCCGTGGTTACAATTGCTGGTATAATCCGCGCCCTCAGGGAAAGGTGATGTAGCTCAGTTGGTTAGAGCGGTGGATTCATAACCCACAGGTCGGCAGTTCAATTCTGCCCATCACCACCAGTATTTATGCGGCCACTAGCGATAGTGGCCGCTCGCATTTTGGGCCATGGTCCATCTGTGGCCCATCCATGGCCCAAACCATCCAAGTAGCATTTCTCGAATTTCGCCGAATTTCCCCATTTTGACCGATTGGTTCATGGCCCACGTGCTCTTTCGGTCAATATTGCCCAATGGCATAAATGACCCATGGACACATTTTTTCTCATTTGGGCCACAAAGCCATGGCCCACAATCGGCCGCTAACCCAATATTGACAGAGCTTCAGGGTAAAAAATTGACGCGCAAGCCGATCTCCTTCCAGGGCGAAATTCCTTTGACCTATGGATCCAATTTCATCAAAACGAAGCCAAAACAGCCAAAATATTCGGCAAAACGTGACCTATAGATCACCCAAAAAGCAGCCATTTCATGGCCCAAAAGGGAGCGTGGGCCATGGGATTTCACGCATAAAACGCCTGCGGAAGCCGGTCGGATTTGGAGCCATCTGTCCGGATTTCGGCCAATCCGGCCGTTAGCGCCCCATCCCGCTTCGGTTAGCAATGCGTCGGTTACCTGCCGTTCGATCAGCGAGAGCGGTGAACGGTAGCTTCCCGATCAGACGAACTCACACTACCGACCCTGAGACCCTTCAAGCCTTTGAAAAGCAGACCTTTGATCGTTGGAGATAAGGCGTTCGCAGTACACGCTGGCCAACTCTGATTGATCGAGCACACATCTGTCAGAATAAAATCCAAGGGCAATTTTTTTCGGGTCTATTCATGCCTCAGCGCTTCAATCGGGTCGAGGCGGGCAGCCCGCCGGGCGGGAACGAAGCCGAAAATCACACCAATGGCGGCGGAGAATGCGAAGGCCACCAGGTTGATGGTGAGGTTGAACTCAAAGGGAAGATTCATCAGGCTGGAAAGCCCGATACAAGCGATCAGGGCCAGAACCACCCCGATGATTCCGCCAAAGCCCGACAGCACCACCGATTCAATCAGGAACTGCGAGAGCACCTCCTGTTCGAGGGCGCCAATGGCCAGACGAATGCCGATTTCCCTTGTGCGTTCCGTCACCGAGACCAGCATGATGTTCATGATGCCGATTCCGCCAACCAGAAGGCTGACGGCGGCGACGGCGCCTAGCAGCCCGGTCATCGTGCGGATGGTGCCGGAGAGCGTTTCGGCAATCTGCTTGGTGTCCATCACGTTGAAGTTGTCATCGTCGGTTTCGGCGAGCTTGCGGCGTTCACGCAGCAGACGGTTCACTTGTTCGATCACCTGGCTGGCGCGGACGGAGTCTTTCACCGAAAGCATAATCATCGAAATGTCCAGATTACCACTCAGGCGCCGCTGTACCGTGCGCAGCGGCATCAGCACGGTATCGTCCTGATCCATGCCCATCGCGCCTTGGCCTTTGGAAGCCAGTAGGCCGATGACTTCGCAGGAGAAGGTCTTGATCCGCACCTCGCCGCCGAGCGGGTTTTGATTGCCAAAGAGTTGTTTTCTCACCGTGTTGCCGATGACGCAAACGGCCTTTCCCGTCCGTTCGTCGTCGTCGGTGAATGTTCTGCCGGCAGCCAGCTTCCAGTTGCCAGTGGCGAAATAGGCGTTGGTCGTGCCGCTGACCGTCGAGGACCAATTGTTATTACCCGCCACCAGGGTGACCGATCTGCCCACTACCGGGGCAACGGCTTGCAGGCCGCTCACTTGCGCCTGAATGGCTTCCGCATCGGCGATCTTGAAATTGGGGGCGCCGGCGGCCTCGCGGCCCGGCCCGAGGCGCTGTCCGGGGCGCACCATCAACAGATTGCTGCCGAGACTGGAAATCTGGTCGGAAACCATTCGGGTCGCGCCATTGCCGAGCGTCACCATGGTAATGACGGCAGCAACGCCAATGACGATGCCGAGTACCGTCAGGAAGGAGCGCAGCAGATTGCGGCGGATTTCCCGCAGCGCCAGAAGCAGGGCATTCAGCAGCATGCAGCCTCCTGGCTTGCCGTATCGCTGGCGATCTTGCCATCGACGAAGTGGACGATGCGGCTTGCGTATTCGGCCATATCGGACTCATGCGTCACCATCAGCACGGAAATACCCTGTTCGCGATTCAGATTGACTAGCAGTTCCATGACTTCCTTGCTGCATTTGGTGTCCAGGTTGCCTGTCGGCTCGTCTGCCAGCAGAACCAGCGGGCGGGTAACGATGGCTCTGGCGATGGCAACGCGCTGCTGTTGCCCTCCCGACAATTCGGCAGGCGTATGGTGTTCCCAGCCGTCTAGGCCGACTTGCTTCAATGCCGCTTTGGCAGCGGCATGGCGTGCTCCGGCAGGTTCGCCCCGATAAAGCAGGGGCAATTCCACATTTTCCTGGGCGGATGTCCGGGCAAGAAGATTGAAACCCTGAAAGACAAAGCCCAGGCACTCCCGCCGCAACAGGGCGCGCTGATTGCGGTTGAGCGTCTCGACATGGATACCGCGAAACAGATATTCGCCCGAAGTCGGCGAATCGAGGCAACCGAGCAGATTCATCACGGTGGATTTTCCAGAACCACTCGGCCCCATAACGGCGACGAACTCGCCGGCGGAAATGCGCAAGTCGATACCGCTCAAGGCCTGGAAAGCTACCCGACCCTGACCGTAAATCTTGGTGATGGCGCGCAGTTCGATGATCGGTGAGGATTCACCAGTCATCGCTTGGTTTCCCGGGTGTCGGTGATGACCGCCGTGCCAGCTTTCAGGTCTCCGCCCAGAACTTCGGTGAAACGGCCATCGCTGACACCGGTGCGCACGGAGACGACCTGAGGGCCATTTTTACCCAGTATCCAGACCTGCGGCTGGCTACCCGAGGCCGGGGCGGATGTTCGCTTGTTTTCTGGAGGAGGACGCGGGATGAGGCTGCTGACCAAGCCGCCGCCCGGTTTCCCCTCTTCCAGCTTTTGCGGGCTGAAACGCAAAGCGGCATTGGGCACGAGAAGAACGTTCTCCCGCTGGGCCGTGACGATGGAAGCCGTCGCCGTCATACCGGGCCGCAGCAGCAACTCCTTGTTTTCAACCTGCAGGATCGTTTTGTAGGTTACGACATTGTCTGTCGTCGTGGAACCCAGCCCGACACGCTCGATGTTGGCCGGAAATTTGCGGCCGGGCCATGCTGCCACGGTAAAGGTGGCGGGCTGCCCAGGCTTGACGTTGGCCACGTCGGCCTCATCAACCTTGACCTGTAGTTCCATCCGGGTCAGATCTTCCGCCAGGACAAAGAGAACAGGCGTGTTCATGGCCGCCACCACGGTATTGCCCGGCTCGACCTTGCGCGTCAGCACTACACCATCAACCGGCGAGCGAATGGTCGCCTTGGCCAGATTGGTCTCGTCGGTTTTCAGCGTAGCGCGTGCCTGCACCACCTCGGCCCTGGCGCTCGCCTTGTTGGCATTGGCCCTTTGCAAAGCCGCTTCGGCCGTTTCCAACTCGGTCTTGGATGGCACCTTGCCGCCGGAGAGTTCGGCAACATGTCGCATCCGAGCCAGGGAGGCTTTGGTTTCGGCGACGGTTGCCCGCGCCTGTGCGACCTTCGCTTCCGCTACCGCCACGCTGGCCTGCGACTTAGTCACCGCATCCTTGAGTTTGGCTGTGTCGAATTGCGCCAGCAGTTGCCCTTGCTTGACCTGGTCATTCTCATTGACGAGGACGCTCGCCAGCGTGCCGGACAGCTCGCTGCCCACCTCTACGGACTTGGTGGGTTGCAGGGTGCCGCTGGCTGAGGCGGTCACCACCAGATTGCCTGCTGCGATCTCTTCGGTGATGTATTGAATGGAGGTGTCGTTACGCCCGAGCAAGCCGACTGCGGCGACAATGACGAGCAAGACAACCGCACCGGCGGCCAGCCAGCGCCTCTTGCCGGTAAGGATGCCCGGTTGGGCGGCGGTGTCCAAAAGTCCTTGCAGGTTGTTTTGCGTATTGTTCATGGGCGGGTCATCACTTGCTGTTATTGGACGGTGGAGGGGTTTCCGGCGCACTGCCGGAGTGCTCCCAGCCGCCACCCAAGGTTTTGTACAGTTTGATCAGGGTGGTAAAGCGCGTTGCCTCCGCCACCGCCAGGCTGTCTTCGGCAAACAGGCGGGTACGGTCGGCTTCGAGCAGGCGCTGGAAATCACTCAAGCCCGATTCGAACATATTGCGTGCCAATAGTGCAGAATTGCGGGCCGAGCCAGCGGCCGTCTGCCGTGCGTCAACCCTTTCGCGTGCTGCTGCATGGGCAATCAGGGCGTTTTCGACTTCTTCCAGCGCGGAAAGGACGCTGCGTTCGTAGGACAGCAAGGACTGTTCCTGAACGGCGCTTTGTACCTCCACCGCACTGCGGAGGCGGCCACCGTCGAACAGCGTCGCTGCCAGGCTGCCGGCCACGGTTCGCACCAGACTGGCGCTGCCGCCCAAAGCGGCAAAGCTGTAGGATTGCCAGCCGAAAGCGCCACTGATGGAAAGGCTGGGAAAACGCTGAGCCTGCTTTTGGCCAACGCGGGCGGTCTCCGCCGCCAGCCTGCGTTCGGCGGCAACAAGGTCGGGGCGCTGGCGCAGTACGTCAGCCGGTATTCCTGTGGCCACGCTGGCGGGCAGATTGGGGAGCGGCCTGGTTTCGGCAAGCCGGTCGTGCAAGGAACCGGGGTTACGTCCCAAAAGGATGGCCAGCCGATTTTCGGCGGCGGCCAGCCCCAATTCGAGGTCGGGGAGGCTTGCCCGCGTCTGTTCCCGGTTGATTTGCGCCTGTTCCACATCGTTGCTGCTGGCCAGTCCTGCCTGATTACGCCACTGCGTGATCTGCAGGGTCTCGTCCTGGCTGGCGAGGTTGTTGCGCGCAATGGTCAAACGGCGTTGGTAGGAGCGCAGATCGATATAATTTTGCGCCACTTCGGCAAGCAGCGAGACCCGGACGTTGTGCATGTCGGCCGCACTGGCGGCGACATCTGCATCAGCCGCCTCGACGGCACGGCGCGTGCCGCCGAAAAGGTCGATCTCCCAACTGGCATCGAAGCCTGCGTCATAAAAGGTTTGCGTGGGCTGCGAAGACATTGCGGCCGGGTATTTCGCGCGACTGGCCGCTACGGATGCTGATAGCGTCGGAAAATAAGCGCCCACCGCCTGAGACCGGCTTGCGCGGGCCTGCCGCAAGCGCGCCTGGGCAATCTTCAAATCAAGGTTGCCGGTCAAGGCCTGGTCTATCAAATCATCAAGTTCGCGGTCACCCAGTTGGCGCCACCATTGGGAAAGGGCTGTCGGTACTGCTACTGACGCGCTCTGGCTCGCTTTTCCATTGGACCATTTTTCTGGCACAGACAATTTGGGCTGTTGATAATCCGGGCCAACGGAGGGAAACAAGGCGCATGAGGAAAGCAGCAAGACGGAAAGGCATCCCGCCAAAACCGGTTTGAAATATCGTGGTGCTGTAATAGAAAACATTTTCGAAGCGCCTGGGAACATCTATTTCGTGCATGAACCATGCCGTGACAAGACGAAGGGCATTTTGTCACGGGAGTTTGTTAATTTGCGTTAAGGGACGATCTGCTCGCTAATGCGATCTCAGCGCGAAGCGATCGGCAGTATCAGTTCAACGCGCAGGCCGCCCGTGGCGCGATTTTCGGCCCGGATGCCGCCGCCGTGAGTTTTGGCGATGCGCCGGGCGATGGCCAGTCCAAGGCCGTGCCCTTCGGTCGTTACCGCGCTGCCAGTGCGGAAGAAGGGCTCAAAAATATTCTCCAGATCAGACTCGCGAACACCGCTGCCTTCGTCTTCAATGGTTAGCAGCAGGTGCCGACCGTCTGCCAGAAGTCGGGATTCAACAGTAACGCTGGCGGCTTCCGGGGTGTGATGAATGGCATTGCGCACCACATTCTCGATGGCGCGATGCAGCAATTCGTGATTGCCACAAACCTGAGTTCCGGCCGGGTTTTTCAGACAGATGGTTCGTCCCGAGGTTTCGGCTTCAAAGCGCGCATCTTCAACAATATCGGCCAGTAATTCGTCGATGGCGATTTCCTCGTCCATCTTTCCGGTAACTCCAGCCTCCAGTCGCGACAGAGTGAGCAGTTCGCCGATCAGTCGATCCATGCGCACACTCTCTCGCTCGATGCGCTCGATACAGAATTCGGTCTTTTCCGGCTGCTGTCGGAGCAGGCCGGTGGCTGCCTGCAGCCGTGCCAACGGGGAACGCAATTCGTGCGAAACGTCGTGTAAGAGGCGGTGCTGGCTGTCTATCAGCGACTGGAGTTGGCTGGCCATACGGTCGAAATCGCGCCCAAGATCGGAAAGTTCGTCGTTCCGCTTCATCACCGATTCGATCCGTGTTTCAAGATTGCCGGTAGCGGCTGAGGATAGTGCAGAACGCAGGAGACGAATGGGCTTGGCAAAATACCAGGCCAGCAAGGCGGCAAAAATCAAACTGGCTAGCGTGCATACGGCCAGCGGCAAGAGGGGCAGAGGGGCGGGAGGATGTGGTGGCCAGCCGTTCGGCGGCGGTGGATAAGGCCGTTTGCCTTCCATGGGAGGTGGAGGGATAAATTCGGGAGGGTGTGGTGGTTGCAGTGCGTTGGCCGGGATTTCACCCTGGGCGTGCATCGCTTGCCACCGGGCAACATCATGTTGCCGCTCCAGCGAGAAAATGGCGGAAAGCCCAAGAATGGCTGCCAGTTGCGCCAGCCAGATAAAAAAGAAGAATTTCCAGAATAGGCGGCCCATGATTTATTCCGATACCATTTGATAACCCTGACGAAAAATGGTCTGGATGCAAGACCTGCCATCCAGCATGGTGCCAAGTTTGTGACGCAAACTGCTGACGTGAACGTCGATGCTGCGATCGAAACGCGCCAGTGGGCG
>Ga0316605_10000259_pt1 | contig 44257 bp, 37 predicted proteins | sample OWC_soil_day20_n_FD_207666 | JGI IMG/M metagenome (GOLD analysis project Ga0316605, IMG submission 207666) | Wetland soil microbial communities from Old Woman Creek delta, Ohio, United States - OWC_soil_day20_noCT | ecosystem: Environmental > Terrestrial > Soil > Wetlands | place: USA: Ohio...
GGAAGGAAACGAAAATGGCTCGATTCTTCAAGAAGAAGGATGACGACAAGAAAAAGAAGCGCGGTGGCGGCCTGTTCAAGCGTCGCAAGTTCTGCCGCTTCACGGCTGAAAAGGTCGAACAGATCGACTACAAGGATGTGGATGTTCTGAAGGAATTCATCCAGGAAAACGCCAAGATCATGCCGGCTCGTCTGACCGGCACCAAGGCCGGCTATCAGCGCCAGCTGGGTACCGCTATCAAGCGCGCCCGCTTCCTGGCCCTGCTGCCTTACACCGACAACCATCAATAATTTTCGGGGAGACGAAACATGCAAATCATTCTGCTCGAAAAGGTTGTTAACCTCGGTAACCTCGGCGACGTCGTCAAGGTCAAGGACGGCTACGCCCGTAATTTCCTGATTCCGCAGCGCATGGCCAAGCGTGCCACGCCGGCTGCCATGGCCGAGTTCGAAGCACGTCGTGCCGAACTGGAAAAGCTGGCCGCTGAAAAGCTGGCTGCTGCCCAGGTTGTTGCCGACAAGATGAACGGCACTGCCGTTTCGGTCGCCCGCAAGGCTGGTATGGACGGTCGCCTGTTCGGTTCCGTTGGCAATGTTGATATCGCTGAGGCCCTCAAGGCTGCTGGTTTCGATGTCGACAAGGCTGCCATCCGCATGCCGGACGGTCCGCTCAAGGCTATCGGCGAGTTCCCGCTGGATGTCGCCCTGCACACCGATGTGGTCGCCAACATCACCGTGGCTGTGGTTGCCGAGTAATCTCTGCTTCCCTACACGTCAAAAAGGCCTCGCTGATGCGAGGCCTTTTTAATTTAAACTTGCTGCCATGAATCAACGTCCGCCAAAGCCCAAAATTTCTGATTCCACGCTGGATGGCCTGCGTGTGCCGCCACACTCGATAGAAGCCGAGCAGTCGGTTCTCGGTGGCTTGCTGCTCGATAATCAGGCTTGGGATCGAATCGGCGATCTGGTCGCCGAGACCGATTTCTATCGGGATGAGCACCGGCGGATATTCCGCCAGATTCGCAAATTGCTGGACAGCGCCAAGCCGGCCGATGTGGTGACGGTGGCGGAGGCGCTCGATGCGGCCGGCGAGGGCGATCATACGGGCGGCCTGGCCTATCTTGGCGAATTGGCTGCGAACACCCCGTCTGCAGCCAATATCAAGCGTTATGCCGAAATTGTCCGCGAGCGGGCGGTGCTCCGGCAATTGGTCGCAACGGCAGACGAAATCGCCGCCGATGCCCTGAATCCGCTCGGTCGGGATGCCGAAACGCTGCTCGACGAAGCGGAATCGAAGATTTTCAAGATTGCCGAAGCGGGGGCCGGGCACAACGAAGGATTTGTGCACATCAACCCGCTGCTGACGCAGGTGGTTGAGCGCATCCAGGAACTGCATGACCGGGACAATCCTTCGGATATCACCGGGGTGCCGACCGGCTTTATCGATCTCGACCAGAAGACCTCGGGTTTCCAGCCCGGTGACCTGATCATCGTGGCTGGCCGGCCATCGATGGGCAAGACGGCCTTTGCGCTGAATATTGCCGAGAACGTTGCGGTTGAAAGCGGTCTGCCGGTAGGGGTGTTCTCCATGGAAATGGGGGGCGCCCAGCTGGCCATGCGGATGTTGGCGTCGATCGGTCGTCTGAATTCACAGAGCTTGCGGACCGGCCGGATGAACGATGACGAGTGGTCCAAGCTTTCGTTCGCTCTGGGCAAGTTGCATGAGGCGCCGATTTATATCGACGAAACCGGTGGCTTGAGCCCGGCCAACCTGCGTGCTCGCGCGCGCCGGCTGGCGCGTCAGTACGGTGGCAAGCTGGGCTTGCTGGTGATCGACTACATCCAGCTGATGAGCGGCAACCGGCAGGGTGAGAATCGGGCGACCGAAGTGTCGGAAATTTCCCGTTCGATCAAGTCACTGGCCAAGGAGTTGCAGGTACCCATCGTCGCGCTGTCGCAGCTTTCCCGGAAGGTCGAGGAGCGCACGGACAAGCGGCCGATGATGTCCGACTTGCGCGAGTCGGGCGCCATCGAGCAGGATGCCGACGTGATCCTGATGATGTACCGCGACGAGTATTACAACAAGGAAAGCAACGACAACAAGGGCATGGCCGAGGTCATTATCGGCAAGCAGCGTAACGGGCCGACCGGGACGGTGCGCCTGGCCTTCCTTGGCGAATACACGCGTTTCGAGAATCTGGCGAGCGGCGGTTTCGTCGACTCGCAGAACTGAGTTCGGCTAGACGACGACCTGGCGGGTTCGGATGCTGTACTGGAGTTCGCTGTCCGAGCGACTTCCGGACGACTCCAGTTGCGGCATGAGCAGGAACGGCATGACGGTTCCCTTGCCGGGCAGCGCGACGTCGGTTCCCAGGTTGAAGGCGATCCAGTTCATTTCCCAGACGCCGAAGAGGATCTTTTTCAGCGAGATCAGCTTGCTGTCGCGATCCGAGAGGACTTCCATGGAAATGGCCCGGCGGACATCGCTTGGGTCGACCGGAATCCACCCATAGCCAGGTACATAGAATTCGGCGCGGACGTGGTGGCCACGGGTGGCGTCGTCGCTGCTCAGACCCAGGCTTCGGAACAGCCGTGAAGAGCCGGTGCGCATGCCGTAGACGCAGCGGGCGGGAATACCGACGGCGCGGCAGATGGCGACGAACAGGCCATTGATGTCGGCCGAGCGACCGCCGTATTGTCCCTGGATCAGTTGCCGGCGAACGTCGCCGGTCCCGCAGCCGGGCAGGCTGGGGTCATAGATCGTGTTGTCGACCACCCATTCGTAGATGGCCTTGGCCTGGGCGACGGGATCCTTGATCCGGCCGAGGATGCGTTCGCCCAGCTGGAAGGCCAGGCCGTCGTTGGGGATCAGTTTCGAGGCCTGCAGATTGCGGCGCAGGATGTCTTCACGTTCCGGTGCCACCGTGCGTTTGGTTACGTCGAAATGGCGGTCTGCCGTCGTGACCAGCGTGGTCAGCTGCAGACGGGCTTCACTGCTGTCCGGCCATTCGCAGTAGAACACCTCGAGATCGCCGTCGGGAAGGCGGCGCATGCTGGCATTGGCCTGGTTGCCGGTCCAGGTGTGTCCGAGCGTACGCTGGAAAAGGGTGTCCTGATTGAGCGGCAGGGGGAGCCAGAGCTTGCTGGCACCGCTCCGGTTTTTCAGGTTAACGGTGGTGGTGATTTCGAAGGTGCGCCATTCGCTCGGGGGTTCCGGCGCCTTGACCGGAGGCAGGCGGGAGGCCGAGGTGCCTTGCGGTGGTCGCTCGATGACAGGGTCTTCGGCTGTATGTGCAACCGGTTCCTGCGGTTTGTAGCTGAGCTTGCCACGATGTGAAGCCCCTTTTTTTGCAGGTTTTCCCGCGTTGGCTTTCGGTTTGCTGCTGGCAGATGCCTTTGTCGTACCGGGCTTGGCTTGCTTCTTGGCAGCCCAGGCGTCCGAGACGAAGAGCGAGAGTGCGGCGGCTGAGGCCAGGAAATCGCGACGTTTCAAGAAACTCCTCCGGCGGATGCTATCCGTGGTTGAAACGAAAGGGCCGTGTCACTGACACGGCCCCTTGAGTTATTGCGGCGATTATAACACTTCAGCGGCGTGGTCGGCCAAGCGGGAACGCTCCCCACGTTGTAACGTAATGTGACCGGAGTGTGGCCAGCCCTTGAAGCGGTCAACGACGTAGGTCAGGCCGGAACTGCCCTCGGTCAGGTAGGGGGTGTCGATCTGCGCGATGTTGCCGAGGCAGACGACCTTGGTGCCGGGGCCGGCGCGGGTGACCAGCGTCTTCATCTGCTTCGGCGTGAGGTTTTGCGCCTCGTCGATGATCAGGAACTTCTTGAGGAAGGTCCGGCCGCGCATGAAGTTCATCGACTTGACCTTGATCCGCGAACGGACGATGTCGTTGGTGGCCGCCTTGCCCCAGTCGCCGCCATACGGGCTGCTGTTTTCGTCAGTGTGGGTCAGGACGTCGAGGTTGTCTTCGAGGGCGCCCATCCACGGGGCCATCTTTTCTTCTTCCGTGCCGGGCAGGAAACCGATGTCTTCACCGACCGGCACGGTGGCGCGGGTCATGATGATTTCGGCGAACAGTTTGGTTTCGAGCACCTGCGTCAGCGCGGCAGCCAGGGTGAGCAGGGTTTTGCCGGTACCGGCCTGGCCGAGCAGGGTGACGAAATCGATGTCCGGGTTCATGAGCAGGTTCATCGCGAAATTCTGTTCGCGATTGCGCGCCATGATGCCCCATACGGCGTTCTTGGGGTGGCTGTAGTCGATCAGGGTTTCCAGGACGGCGGTCTTGCCGGCGGTTTCCTTGACGATGGCCGAGAAGCCGTCCTTTTCGAGCCACACGCACTCGTTGACCAGCATTTGCGGGCAGAGCGGGCCGGTGACCTTGTAGTAGGTCCGGCTGTCCTTCTTCCACGACTCCATGCCCTTGCCATGCTTGTCCCAGAAGTTGTCGGGCAGGGCGCGGGTGCCGGAGTAGAGGATGTCGGTATCCTCGAGCACCTTGTCGTTGAAGTAGTCTTCGGCGAGCAGGTTGAGGGCGCGCGACTTGATGCGCATGTTGATGTCTTTCGACACCAGGATGACCGGGCGCTTGGGGAATTTCTTCTGGAGGTGGATGACGACCGAGAGGATCTGGTTGTCGACCTTGGAGGTCGGCAGGCCTTGCGGCAGGTCGGAGCTGATCGCTTCGGTCTGCAGGTAGAGGCGGCCGCTGGCCAGTTTCTTGGATGGGCCGAAAAGGTCGATGCCTTCGTCGATGTCGTCCTCGCCGTTGGCGGCCAGCAGCTCGTCGAGCATGCGGGAGGTCTGGCGCGCGTTGCGGGCAATTTCGGACATGCCCTTCTTGTGGTTGTCGAGTTCTTCCAGCGTCATGATGGGCAGGAAGACATCGTGTTCTTCAAAGCGGAACAGACTGCTGGGATCGTGCATGAGCACGTTGGTGTCGAGGACGAAAATCTTGGTAACGGCGGGCTTCTTGGTGGCAGCGGGCTTGCGCGGCATGGATTGGGCCTTTGGTTGGGGTGGTGGAAAGTTAAAGGGTTTTGACGAAATCGAGGACTTCCTGGACGTGGCCGGGCACCTTGACGCCACGCCATTCGCGGCGCAGGACGCCCTTGCTGTCGATGACGAAGGTGCTGCGCTCGATGCCGCGGCACTGCTTGCCGTACATCATCTTCTGCTTGATGACGCTGAACAGGTTACAGACGGCTTCGTCGGCATCCGAACCGAGTTCGAACGGGAAGCCCTGCTTGGCCTTGAAGTTCTCGTGCGACTTCAGGCTGTCGCGCGAGATGCCGAGGATGACGGCGTTGGCGGCGACGAACTGGTCGTGCAGGTCGCGGAATTGCTGGCCTTCCGTGGTGCAGCCCGGGGTGCTGTCTTTCGGGTAGAAGTAGATGACGACGACCTTGCCGGCCTGGGCGCCGAGGCTGAAGGTCGTGCCGCCGGTTGCGGGCAGGGAGAAGTCGGGGAGCGCGGTGTCGAGCATGAGCATGCCTCTGGTTTGTTGTGTTTGAGCCATTGTGGGCAATTCACCGCAGGGAGGTCAAGCGGCTGGCCGGGCATTTGTTAAACTTCCGTTCATGCGAAAAATCTGCGCCAGTCTCGTTGTCGTCTTGGCCCTGTCCGGCTGCGGGCAGGCGTGGAACGATCCGTATCCGGCCGCCGACGCCGGTCGCAACGTGCTTTACTCGGCTTTTACCGACCGCCCCAAGCATCTCGACCCCGCGCAGTCCTACACCGAGGACGAGATCACCTTCACGGCGCAGATCTACGAGCCGCCGCTGCAATACCACTACCTCAAGCGCCCGTACGAGCTGATGCCGTCGACTGTCGAGCGGGTGCCGGTACCGCGCTTCTATGACGCCAAGGGACGCGAACTGCCGCCAGACGCGCCGGTCGAGCGCATCGCAGAGAGCGTTTACGAGCTCAAACTCAAGCCGGGCATCCGTTTTCAGCCGCATCCGGCCTTCGCGCTCGATTCTCACGGTCAACCGGAAATTTTGCCCAAAAATGAAATCGCCAAACGGCAGTCCATGGCCGATTTCACCAAGGTCGGCACGCGCGAACTGACGGCCGACGATTACATCTACCAGATCAAGCGCCTGGCCCACCCGCGCCTGCATTCGCCGATCTTCGGCATGATGGCCGACAAGATCGTCGGCCTCAAGGAACTCGGTGAAGCCTTGCAGAAGGCCGCCAAGGACAAGCCAGCCCGCGAATGGCTCGACCTCGACGCCTATCCGCTGAGCGGCGTTGAAAAGGTCGACGCGCTGACCTGGCGCGTGCGCATCAAGGGGAAGTACCCGCAATTCCTCTACTGGCTGGCCATGCCGTTCTTCGCGCCGGTGCCGCGCGAGGTGGACCGCTTCTTCAGCCAGCCCGGCATGGCCGAAAAGAACCTGACGCTCGACTGGTGGCCGGTCGGCACCGGGCCGTTCATGCTCAGCGAAAACGACCCCAATCGCCGCATGGTCCTCTCGCGCAACCCGAATTTCCACGGACAGACCTACCCCTGCGAAGGCGAGGCTGCCGACCGCGCCGCCGGCCTGCTCGACGACTGCGGCAAGCCGCTGCCCTTCCTCGACCAAGCCATCTTCACGCGCGAGAAGGAGGCGATTCCGTACTGGAACAAGTTCCTGCAGGGCTACTACGATGCCTCCGGGATTTCTTCGGACAGCTTCGATCAGGCCGTGCGCGTCAATGTTGGCGGCGACGTGGCGCTGACCGACGAGATGCGCGACAAGGGCATCCGCCTGCTCACCTCGGTCAAGTCCTCGACCTTCTACATGGGTTTCAACATGCTCGATCCGGTCATCGGCGGGCTGACGCCGCGGGCCACCAAGCTGCGCCAGGCCATCTCGATCGCCATCGACCAGGAAGAATACATTTCCATCTTCCAGAACGGTCGCGGCATCGCCGCGCAAAGCCCGCTACCGCCGGGCATCTTCGGCTATGAAGCGGGCGAGGAGGGGATCGACAGCGTGGTCTACGACTGGGTGGACGGCAAGCCGAAGCGCAAGTCCATCGACGTGGCCAAGAAGCTCGTCGCCGACGCCGGCTATCCGAATGGCCGCGATGAAAAGACCGGCGAGCCGCTCGTCGTCAATCTCGACACCACGGGCGGCGGCATGGGTGAGAAATCGCGCCTCGACTGGCTGACCCGCCAGTTCGCCAAGATCGACATCCAGCTCGTCGTCCGTTCGACTGACTTCAACCGCTTCCAGGACAAGATCCGCAAGGGCAACGTCCAGCTCTACTACCTCGGCTGGAACGCCGACTACCCGGACCCGGAAAACTTCTTCTTCCTGCTCGACGGCAACGAAGGCAAGGTGGCGAAGGGCGGCGAGAACGCGTCGAACTACGCCAACCCGGAATTCGACCGCCTGTTCCTGCGCATGAAGAACATGGACAACACGCCCGAGCGCCTCGGTATCGTCCGACAGATGAACCGCATCCTGCATCACGACGCGCCGTGGGTCTTCGGCCTGCACCCGAAGAGCTACACCCTGAGCCACCGCTGGCTCAAGAACCGCAAGCCAAGCGATGTCGGCAACAACACCCTGAAATACCAGCGCATCGACACGGTGGCGCGCCAGGCGGCCCGGCGCGAATGGAACAGCCCTGTCCTCTGGCCGCTGGGCCTCGGTCTCGCCGTGCTCATCGCCGCCGTGCTGCCCGCGTGGTACGGCTACCGCCGGCGCGAACGCGGCGCCGCGCTGCGGTGAGGCCCGCCGACCGCCACCGGCAACTCGACGCTGCACTGCTGGCCTGGCGCCATCTCTGGCACCCTCAGCCATTTCGTCAGGTGCGACCGGCCTGGTGCGAAGAGCGACCGGCGCTGACCGCCGCGCTACTCGCCCTGGATGACGCCGAAACCGCCGATCTCAACGATGATGTCCCCGCTGCGCTGCGCTGGCTGGGCGACTACCTGCCGGACATCGATGCGCTGCAGCCCTTGATCGACATCCCGGCCGCGCCACATGCCATGCCGGCCGTTGCCGGCGAACGCTGGGCCTGGGAAATCCCCGGCCGCAAACGGGCGCAGATTGAAGCCTTTGCCGGTGCAGTCGAGCCGGCCGGCGAGGGCATCATCGACTGGTGCGGTGGCAAGGGGCACCTCGGACGGCTCCTTGGCCTCGCCATGCAGCAGCCGGTGCATACGCTGGAAATCGACGCCGCGCTGTGCGCCGACGGCGAAAACCTGGCACAGCGCATCGGCCTGAACCACCGCTTTCTCGAGCGCGATGCCCTGGCCGTCGCCGACTGGCCGCGCCCCGGCCAGCACGCCGTCGCGCTGCACGCCTGCGGCAACCTCCACCGGCGCCTCATCGAGCACGGCGCCAGCGCCGGCGTCGCTCGCTTTGATGTCGCACCGTGCTGCTACTACCGTGGGGTCGAGGCTAGTTATCAGCCGCTCAGCCCACGCGGTCAGCTGCAACTGACGCGCGACGACACGCGTCTGGCCGTGACCGAAACCGTCACCGCCTCGCCGCGGCTGACCCGCCAGCGCGACCAGGCCATCGCCTGGAAACTGGCCTTTACCGGCTGGCGCGACCAGCTCAGCGACGTGCCCTACAAAACCTTCAAGCCGGTGCCCGCGCCCTGGCTACGCGGCAGTTTCGCCGATTTCCTTGCCCATATGGCTGCCCGCGAATGCCTGCCGCCGCCAGATCCACGCCACCTCGACGCCATCGAAGCCGCCGGCTGGCAACGTCAGCGCGAGGTCGCCCGCCTCGCCATCCCCCGCCACGCCTTCCGCCGCGCCCTCGAACTCTGGCTCGTCCTCGACCTCGCCGCCTACCTCGGCGAACATGGTTACGAACCCAGCCTCACCACCTTCTGCAACCGCCAGCTGACGCCACGCAACCTCCTGCTCTCGGCACGGCGGATGTAATTTCCGGGGCCAGTGCCCGCAGGAAAATTTCAATTTTGGGCAAAATTTCCGGTTGACCGTAACATTCCTGAGCAATGCGTTTGGCCGTCACGGGTGCTAGGGGGCGTGGCTGGGGGCTATTAACCTTGTACTATGGGGCGTGGGCCATATTCGTTTTCGTCGACTTGGCCCGCTTGGCAGCAGAAAACAATGTTGGCTATCGGGGCAAAAATCCACCATCCGCTTCGCCCCACATCATGTAGCCGGCGGACGAAAACCGCCGCAAATGGTAAGGCCGTCGCAATCTCGTACGCATGGCTGGCGACCCCCAGCTTTGCTGACCCCGTAAGCAAACCTTCGAGAAGACTGATGGCACAGAGAATCAGCGCGCTGAAAAGCGAGAATGTCCAGAATTCAGCTCGGCTGGCTCGACCTTTGAATATCGCATACTGCTGTAGTGTCCGAAGGTAAGCGGGCATTCACCTGATCCGTGATTTTTGATGGCACGGAAAATTATATGGCATATCTATTGCGCGATACGGCGAATCATAAAAGCTAGAGCTAGCGCAGGTAGCCAGCCAAGTCCATCGGCGTTTCAATCAGCAAATCCGCTCCCCAAACCGGGATGGGGCCACTGTCGCCCAAGTAACCGTAGGCCGCCGCTACCGTTCTACACCCTGCAGCATTGCCCGCCACGATGTCCCGCCGGTCGTCGCCAACGTAAAGCGTGCGTTCCGGGCGGCAGTTGAGGAGCTGGCAGGCGTGCAGGATGGGGAGCGGGGAGGGCTTGGCTTCGGCCGTGGTGTCGCCGCTGACCACGCAGGTGGTACGCGGGGTCAGGCCGAGCTGGGCGACCAGCGGGTCGGTGAAGCGCATGCGCTTGTTGGTGACGATGCCCCAGGCCAGGCCAAGGGTCTCAAGCTCGTCGAGCAGTTCGGCCACGCCGTCGAAGAGCCGGGTGTCGACGCACAAGCGCTCGGCGTACAAGGCGAGAAAACGGTGGGCGAGGTGGTCGTAGGCAGTGTCGCCGGGCGCGATCTCGAAGGCCACGCGGAGCAGGCCGCGCACGCCTTGCGAGGTCCACGGGCGCAGTGTGGCGAGCGGCAGTGGCGCCAGTCCCTCCTCCTCGCGCAGCGCATTGGCCGCCCAGCCCAGGTCGGGGGCGGTGTCGGCCAGTGTGCCGTCGAGGTCGAAGAGGACAGCGTCAAACACGCGTGGCGCGCATCAGGTAATTGACGCTGGTATCGGAACCCAGCGAATACACCTTGGTCAGCGGGTTATAGCTCATCCCGATCACTTCGCTCGGCTCAAGCCCGGCCAGCTTTGACCAGCGCGCGAGCTCGGAGGGCTTGATGAACTTGGCGTAGTCATGCGTGCCCTTGGGCAGCATCTGCATCACGTATTCGGCCGCGACTACCGCAAGCAGATACGACTTCGGATTGCGATTCAGCGTGGACAGGAAAACCTGGCCACCCGGCTTGACCAGGCGGGCGCAGGCTGCGATGACACTCGACGGGTTGGGTACGTGCTCGAGCATTTCCAGGCAGGTGACCGCATCGAACGCGCCGGGCATTTCATCGGCCAGCTGCTCGACGGAAATCTTGCGGTAATCGACTTTCTGGCCGGTTTCCAGCAAATGCAGCTTGGCCACGCCGAGCGGCTTTTCGGAGAGGTCGATGCCAGTCACATTGGCCCCGCGCGTCGCCATGCCTTCGGAAAGCAGGCCACCGCCGCAGCCGACATCGAGGATGCGCTTGCCGGCCAGGCCGATCGTGCGGTCGATCCAGTCCAGGCGCAGCGGGTTGATGTCGTGCAGCGGCTTGAATTCGCTGTTCGGGTCCCACCAGCGGTGGGCGAGATCACCAAATTTTTCCAGTTCGGCGGGGTCGGCGTTCAGTGTGGTCATTGGGGGCAGGATCGAGGATCGAGTTGTTAGGATCGAGTGGCGGTTACTAGCAGCTCCAGCCCCTCAATCCTAGGCAACTTTTTTTAGGATCGGGAATTTCTGGGGAAAAGAAAAAGCCCCGCATTGCGGGGCTTTTCGTGAAGCGTCGGCGGATTACTTGGTGCCGATGACTTCGATATCAACGCGACGATCCGGCTGCAGGCAGTCGATCAGGGCCTTGGTCTTGGCATTGCCCTTGCACTTGTCGCCGGTCACCGGCTGCTTCTCACCCTTGCCTTCGGTGTAAACACGGTTGGCTTCGATGCCCTTGGCAACCAGGTATTCCTTGACGGCAGCAGCGCGCTTCTCGGACAGCTTCTGGTTGTAGGCGTCACCACCGATGCGGTCGGTGTGGCCAACGGCCAGGATCACTTCCAGCTTGATGGCCTTGGCCTTGGAGACCAGCTCGTCGAGCTTGGCCTTGCCGGCCGGACGCAGGACAGCCTTGTTGAAGTCGAACAGGGCGTCGGCAGCGACGGTGATCTTTTCACCAGACGGCTTCACGCCAGCGGCGGCAGCGCCAGCCGGAGCAGCACCAGCGGCCTTCGGCTCGCAGGCTTCTTTCGGCAGCAGGTCCTTGTCGCACTCGCAACCGGCCTTGTCGGCAGCGGCAGCAGCCGGGGTCCAGTAGCCATCACGCCAGCACAGGCCGAAACCGGACTTGGCGACGACGTCACGTTGGTCGATCAGGTAAACACGTTCTTGAGCAACAGCAGCACAACCGATACCGGCCAGCAGGGCCAGAACCAGAGATTTCTTGGCGATATTTTTGATCATTGTTTTCCCTCGTTGAAGAAAATTTGAAAACTTTTAACCCGCGCTACGGCCAAGCTTAAGGCTGCCAGCGGACTTCCAATCCATTTTGCCATAGTGCAATGACCGAATCCAAGTGCTTTTGGTCGTGCTTGAGTAAAGTTTTGTGGTCTACGCAACACTTTCCGGCGACCCAGACATGGCTCACGCATTCTCGTCCAGCCACATTGATCAAATGTGACACGGGGTCAAAACAGGGTTGCATTTCGATCCCGCCAAGGTCGACGGCACACAGGTCGGCCGACTTGCCGGGGGTGATGGAGCCGATCTCGCTGCCCAGACCCAATGCGTTTGCCGCATTGAGCGTTGCCATGCGCAGGATTTCGCGGGAGGGCAGGGCACTGGCGTCGCCGGTCAGGCCCTTGGCAAGCAGGGAGGCCAGGCGCATTTCGCCGAACAGGTCGAGGCGGTTGTTGCTGGCTGCGCCATCGGTGCCAAGCCCGACGTTGATGCCGAGTTGTCGCATTCTTGCCACAGGCGCAAAGCCGCTGGCCAGCTTCAGATTGGAGGTCGGGCAGTGGGCAACGCTGCAGCCTGCCGAGGCGAGCAGATCGAGATCGGCGTCGTCGACATGGACGGCGTGGACGCCGATGAAATTGGGGCCGAGCTGGCCGAGTTCGCGCAGGCGCTGGAGCGGACGGCGCTGGTGTTGTTTGATGCTCTCCTCGATTTCGTGCCGCGTTTCGTGAATGTGGCAATGAACCGGCAGGTTGAGTTGCTCGGATAGCGTAAGGATGCGGTCGAAGGTGCTGTCGGCGACCGTGTAGGGGGCGTGCGGTGCGAGGCAGAAGCCGATGAGCGGGTTGTCCAGCCAGTCTTCCCGAACGGCGAGGCCTTTGTTGAGATAGTCGTCGGCGTCGCTGGCGTAGGGGGTGGGGAATTCCAGCGTGGTGATGCCGAGCATGGCGCGCATGCCGTATTCGGCGGCAGCGGTGGCGGCGGCTTCGGGGAAGAAATACATGTCGTTGAAGCAGGTGATGCCGCCCTTGAGCATTTCAGCGCAGGCCAGCCGGGTACCGTCGAGAACGAATTGCGGCGACATGTGCTTGGCTTCGGCCGGCCAGATGTGTTTTTGCAGCCATTCCATGAGCGGCAGGTCGTCGGCCAGACCGCGCATCAGGGTCATGGCCGCGTGGGTGTGCAAATTGATCAGACCCGGGATCAGGATGTGGTTGGGCAGGCTGACCTGCTTGCCGGGCGCGAAGCGGGAATGGGCTTCGCCGCTGGGCAGGACGGCAAGGATGCGACCATGGTGAACGGCCACGGCGTGGTTGGTCAGCACGACATCGGGATCGACCGCTGCGATCCAGCGTGCGTCGATGAGCAAATCGATGGCTTGAGGTGTTGTCGTCATGAAAAACGGGGTCTGTACGGTGTGGTTGGCGTGTTAAAATAGCAAATTACGCTTGAATCAACTAATAAGGCATCGCGCAAGCGGTGCGAATGTGAGACATGGACCAATTCGCCAAAGAAACTCTGCCGATCAGCCTTGAAGACGAAATGCGGCGCTCCTATCTCGATTATGCGATGAGCGTGATCGTCGGCCGGGCGCTGCCGGATGCGCGCGATGGCCTGAAACCGGTGCATCGACGGGTGCTGTATGCGATGCATGAGACGAACAACGTCTGGAATCGTCCCTTCGTCAAATGCGCCCGCGTCGTCGGTGAGGTCATGGGTAAGTACCACCCGCACGGCGACTCGGCGATTTACGACACGCTGGTCCGCATGGCGCAGGATTTCTCCTTGCGCTACACGCTGGTCGATGGCCAGGGTAACTTCGGCTCGATCGACGGCGACAACGCGGCGGCCATGCGTTACACGGAGTGCCGTCTCGACCGCATCGCATCCGATCTGACCGCCGACATCGACAAGGAAACGGTGGATTTCGAGCCGAACTACGACGGCAAGGAACTCGAGCCGACCGTTCTGCCGACACGCATTCCGAATCTGCTGATCAACGGCTCGGCCGGTATCGCGGTCGGCATGGCAACCAATGTGCCGCCGCACAACCTGCGCGAGGTGATCGCCGGTTGTCTGGCCCTGCTGGAAAATCCGGCCATCTCCATCGATGAACTCATCGAGTACATTCCGGCGCCCGATTTCCCGACCGCCGGCCTGATCTACGGCGTCATGGGCGTGCGCGAGGGCTACAAGACCGGCCGCGGCCGCGTCGTCATGCGCGCCCGCACGCATTTCGAGGACATCGGCAAGGGCGATCGTCAGGCGCTGATCGTCGACGAGATTCCCTACCAGGTTAACAAGAAGTCGCTGATCGAGAAGATCGCCGAGCTGGTCAACGACAAGAAGATCGAGGGCATTTCCGACATCCGCGACGAGTCGGACAAGTCCGGCATGCGCATCGTCATCGAACTGAAGCGCGGCGAAGTCGGCGAGGTCATCCTCAACAACCTGTACAAGCAGACGCAGCTGCAGGACACCTTCGGCATGAACATGGTGGCGCTGGTCGATGGCCAGCCCCGTTTGCTCAACCTCAAGCAGGCGCTGGAATGCTTCCTGTCGCACCGCCGCGAAGTCGTGACGCGTCGTACCGTCTTCGAATTGCGCAAGGCGCGCGAACGCGGCCATATCCTCGAAGGTCTGGCCGTTGCGCTGTCCAACGTCGATGAAATCATCGCCCTGATCAAGGCGGCGCCGACGCCGGCCGACGCCAAGATCGGCCTCATGGGCCGCACCTGGCGCAGCCCGGTGGTCGAGGAAATGCTGCTGCGTGCGGCGTCCGATGCGTCGCGTCCGGAAGGTCTGGCGCCGGAGTTTGGCTTCTCGTCCCAAGGCTATCGCCTGTCCGACGCGCAGGCCCAGGCCATCCTGGAACTGCGCCTGCAACGCCTGACAGGGCTGGAGCAGGACAAGATCGTCGGCGAGTACAAGGAAGTCATGGACAAGATCGTCGATCTGCTCGACATCCTGGCCAAGCCGGAACGTATCACGGCGATCATCGTCGAGGAATTGAAGGCTGTCCGCGAACAGTACGGCGACGACCGCAAGTCGGAAATCGTGCTGCACACGCAGGAACTGGGCATCGAAGACCTGATCACGCCGACCGACATGGTCGTCACCCTGTCGCATGGCGGTTACATCAAGGCCCAGCCACTGGCCGACTACCGTTCGCAGCGGCGCGGCGGCCGCGGCAAGCAGGCGGCGGCGATCAAGGACGAAGATTTCGTCGATCACCTGTTCGTGGCCAATACGCACGATTACATCCTGTGCTTCTCGAACCGCGGCCGTTGCTACTGGCTCAAGGTTTATGAAGCACCGCAGGGCAGCCGCGTCAGCCGCGGCAAGCCCATCGTCAATCTCTTCCCGCTGGAAGAGGGCGAGCGCATCAACGCCGTGTTGCCGGTCAAGGAATTCGCCGACGACAAGTACATCTTCATGGCCACCGTCCAGGGCACCGTCAAGAAGACCCCGCTGTCCGACTTCTCCAATCCGCGCAAGGCCGGCATCATTGCCGTGGCGCTGGACGAGGGCGACATCCTGGTCGGCGTCGAACTGACCACCGGCCAGAGCGACATCGTGCTCGTCTCGGATGCCGGCAAGGCGGTCTGGTTCGACGAGGAAGACGTCCGTCCGATGGGCCGCGGGGCGCGCGGTGTGCGCGGCATGCGACTCATGGAAGGCCAGTCGGTCATTTCGCTGCTGGTGGCTGAGAGCGACCAGCAGACCGTGCTGGTGGCGACCGAGAACGGTTACGGCAAGCGCACGGTGCTCGCCGACTTCCGCCATTCCGGGCGCGGCACGCAGGGCGTGCGCGCCATCGCCGACAGCGAGCGCAACGGCAATATCGTTGGCGCCAAGCTGGTCAATGACGAAGACGAAATCATGCTGATCACCACCGGTGGCGTGCTCATCCGCACCCGCGTCGCGGAAATCCGCGGCATGGGCCGGGCGACGCAGGGCGTCACGCTGATTTCGCTGGATGACGGCGAGAAGCTGGCCGGTCTGGAAAAGGTTGCCGAATCGGTGGCCGAGGTCGATGCTGAAGCCGAGGTGGATGCCGAAGCGGCGAATCTCACGGTCAACCCGGAAAATGAGCCAAATCCGGAATCCGCCGAACCCAACGAAGGCGAGGAGGCCTAAATGAGCCGCATCTGGAATTTCAGCGCCGGCCCGGCTGCGCTTCCCGAAGCGGTTCTCAAGCAGGCGCAGGACGAGTTGCTGGACTGGCATGGCGCCGGTTGCAGCGTCATGGAAATGAGCCATCGCGGCAAGGAATTCACCGGCATCATCGAGCAGGCCGAAGCCGACCTGCGCGAACTGATGGGCATTCCCGAGCAATACAAGGTGCTGTTCCTGCAGGGCGGGGCGACGCAGCAGTTCGCGCAGATTCCGATGAACCTGCTGGCCGGCCGCTCGGCCGATTACATCGTGACTGGATCGTGGTCGAAGAAGGCGCTCAAGGAAGCGCAGCGTGTCGGTAATGTGCGCTGTGCCGCGACGACCGAGTCGAGCAATTTCACCCGCCTGCCAACGGCCGATGAAATCCGCCTCGATCCGTTTGCCGCCTACCTGCACGTGTGTACCAACGAAACGATCCACGGCGTTGAGATTCCCGCCGAGCGCATCGCCGATACCGGCGTGCCGCTGGTCGCCGACATGTCGTCGCACATCCTGTCGCGGCCGGTCAATGTCGAGAAGTTCGGCCTGATCTACGCCGGGGCGCAGAAGAATATCGGGCCGTCCGGTGTCACGTTGGTCGTCATCCATCGCGACCTGCTCGGCATGGCGCCGCTGACCATCCCGACCGTCATGGATTACGCCGTGATGGCCGAACATGGCTCGATGCTCAACACCCCGCCGACTTTCGGCATCTACATCGCCGGCCTCGTTTTCCAGTGGCTGAAGGCGCAGGGCGGCCTGGAGGGCATGGCCGCGGTCAACGCCGAAAAAGCCCGAACCCTTTATGGCGCCATCGATGGCTCGGGCGGTTTTTATACCAACCCGGTCGACCCCGATTGCCGTTCGGCCATGAACGTGCCCTTCGTGCTGGCCAACCCCGAACTCGATGCGGCCTTCCTGGCCGAATCGAAGGCCGCCGGCCTTGTCGGTTTGAAGGGTCACAAGTCGGTGGGCGGCATGCGCGCTTCCATTTACAACGCTGTGTCGCTGGAGGCCGTGCAGGCCCTGGTGGCCTTCATGAACGATTTCGCCAAACGTAACGGTTGAGTTTATGAGCGACCCGCAAAACGATTTGCAGAAAGCCCTGGCCGGCGTGCGCGCCGAAATCGACGGCATCGATTCCGAATTGCTGCGTTTGCTGAACCAGCGCGCCCGCTGCGCCCAGAAAGTCGGCGAGATCAAGGCGCAGCATGGCGAAGCCGGTCACATCTACCGCCCGGAACGCGAAGCGCAGGTGTTGCGCCGCTTGCAGGATGCCAATCCCGGTCCGTTGCCGAGCGAAAACATCACCTTCTTCTTCCGCGAGGTGATGTCGGCCTGCCTGTCGCTCGAAGAGCCGCTGGGCATCTCCTTCCTCGGTCCGCTCGGTTCCTTTACCGGCAGCGCGGCGACCAAGCATTTCGGACACGCGGCTCGTCTGCTGCCGCAGGCGTCGATTGACGACGTCTTCCGTGAAGTCGAGTCGGGTCACGCCCATTACGCCGTCGTGCCGGTCGAGAACTCGACCGAAGGCGCCGTCGGCCGTTCGATGGACCTGCTGCTCGGCACGCCGCTCAAGATTTGCGGTGAAGTCGTGCTGCGCATCCACCAGAACCTGCTGACCAACGAAACCGATCTGAGCAAGATCACCAAGGTTTATTCGCACGCCCAGTCGCTGGCCCAGTGTCACGAATGGCTGAACCGCAACCTGCCGGGCATTCCGCGCATTTCCGTGTCGAGCAATTCGCTGGCCGCGCAGATGGCGGCCGAGGAGAGCGGCGTTGCGGCAATTGCCGGCGAGGCAGCAGCCGAGCGCTACAACCTGCCCAAAGTGGTCGAGAACATCGAGGACGAGCCGAACAACACGACGCGCTTCCTGATTCTCGGCAAGCACGATGCCGCCGTTTCCGGACGTGACAAGACCTCGCTGATCATGTCGGCGCCGAACCGTACGGGCGCACTGCACGAGCTGTTGTTGCCCCTGTCGACGGCCGGGGTGTCGATGTGCCGCCTGGAGTCGCGGCCGGCCCGCAACGCCTTGTGGGAATATGTTTTCTACGTCGACATCGAAGGTCATCGCGACGAGCCGGCGGTCAAGGCTGCGCTGGAAAAGCTGGCCGGCCATGCCGCCTATCTGAAAATTCTCGGGTCCTACCCGGTTGCCGTCTATTGAGGAAGTTTCAATGAGTCTTGCCGATCAGGCCCTGCCTTACGTCCGCGCCATTTCGCCCTACCTGCCGGGCAAGCCGATCACCGAGCTGGCCCGCGAAATGGGCATACCGGTCGACCAGATCATCAAGCTCGCCTCCAACGAAAATCCGCTGGGCATGAGCCCGAAGGCGAAAAAGGCTGTCGAGGCGGCGATCGGCGGCGTCGAACGCTATCCCGATCAGTTCGATCTCATCGCCAAGGTGGCGACGCGTTGTGGCGTCGGCCAGAACCAGGTGGTGCTCGGCAACGGTTCGAACGATGTACTCGACCTGGTCGCCCGGGTTTTCCTGGCACCGGGCCGCTCGGCCATTTTTGCCCAGCATGCCTTTGCGGTGTATCCGCTGGCGACCTTGTCGACGGGGGCCGAGCTGATTTCGACACCGGCCAAGAATTACGGCCACGATCTGGCGGCCATGCGTGCCGCGATTCGACCGGATACGCGCATCGTTTGGATCGCCAATCCGAACAATCCTACGGGCAATTTTGTGCCGTATCCAGAAGTGCGCGCCTTCCTCGAAGCGGTGCCGAAGGACGTCGTCGTCGTCCTCGACGAGGCCTACAACGAATACCTGCCGCCGGCCGATCGCGTTGATACCGCGACCTGGATCAAGGATTTCCCCAATCTGGTCGTCTGCCGCACGCTGTCGAAGATCTACGGCCTGGCCGGGTTGCGCATTGGTTACGCGCTGGCCTCGACCGAGGTGGCTGACCTCATGAACCGCGTCCGCCAGCCGTTCAACGTCAACAACCTCGCGCTGGCCGGTGCGCTGGCCGCGCTCGATGACGACGAGTTCCTGCTGGCCAGCTATGCGCTGAACCAGCGCGGCATGGCGCAGATCGTCGCCGGGCTGGAGAAGCTGGGTCTGGAATACATCAAGCCGCACGGCAATTTTGTCACCTTCAAGGTCGGCGATGGCGCCGGCGTCAATCAGAAACTGTTGAAGCAGGGCGTCATCGTCCGGCCGATTGGCGGCTACGGCCTGCCCGAGTGGCTGCGCGTGACCATCGGCACCGAACCGGAAAACGCCCGCTTCCTCGAAGCGCTGGAGAAGGCGCTCTAAGATCATGGCCGAATTCGGCAAGATCGTCGTCTTTGGCACCGGCCTGATTGGCGGTTCGTTCTCCCTGGCCCTCAAGGAGGCCGATGCCGTCGAGGAAGTCGTCGGTTTCGGCCGTACCCCGGCGACCCTGCGCACGGCGCAGGAGCTGGGCGTGATCGACCGGGCCGGCATCAACCCGACGCACGAGATCGAAGATGCCGACATCGTCCTGGTGGCGACGCCGGTGGCCCAGATGGCCGAGATTTTCGAGCGCATTGCGCCGTATCTGGGGCCGAACACGATCGTCACCGATGGCGGTTCGACCAAGGGCGACGTCGTTGCGGCCGCCCGGGCGGCCTTTGGCGATCGCATCGCCCAGTTCGTTCCGGCCCATCCGATTGCCGGCGCCGAGAACAGCGGCCCGGCAGCGGCACGCTGGGATCTGTATCAGGGCAAGAAGGTGGTCGTCACTTCGCTGCCGGAAAACAGCGACGAGGCGCTCGACCACATCAAGCGCGCCTGGTCACTGTGCGGCGCGGACATCTACGAACTGACGCCCGAGATGCACGACCGCGTCTTCGCGGCGGTTAGCCATCTGCCTCACCTTTTGTCCTACGCACTGGTGCATAACCTCGCGGTGCGCGAGGATGCCGACCTCTTCTTCACCTTTGCCGCATCGGGTTTTCGCGATTTCACGCGAATTGCGGCGAGTCATCCGGAAATGTGGCGGGATATCTGCCTTGCCAACCGCGAGGCCTTGCTCGGCGAGCTCGACAGTTATCGGGCGGAACTCGATGATCTGCGGACGGCACTGGCGCGCAACGATGGCGAGCGGCTGGAAGAAATTTTCGGCATCGCGCGGCATGCACGCCGCAGTTGGGCCGGCGAGGGCTGATGTCCCGCCTGCTTCAGGCGCTGATGCTCGGTCTGGCACTGTCGCTGCCAGCCTGCGCAGCGGTTGAAGCCCCGCCTGTCCTGCTGGCCAATGTCTATCGCGGCCAGGAGGACGTATCGCGTTACCTGGTCAGCGAAAAACTCGACGGTGTGCGGGCGGTCTGGGATGGCCGCGTGCTGCGTTTTCGCAGTGGCAAGCCCATCCACGCGCCGGACTGGTTCGTCGCCGGCCTGCCCAAGGTGCCGCTCGACGGCGAACTGTGGATCGGCCGCCAGCAGTTCGAGCGCGTTTCCGGCATTGTCCGGCGTGAAATCCCGGATGACACCGAGTGGCGCTCGGTGCGCTACATGGTTTTCGAATTGCCTGGCGCGCCGGGCACTTTCCGCGACCGGAACGAGGAAATTCGTCGCCTCGTTCGCCAAGCCGATGTGCCGTGGCTATTTCAAATTTCGCAGTTTTTTCCGGTTGACCGTCAAAGCCTGAAAAAGCGCTTCGACGAGGTCGTGCAGGGTGGCGGGGAGGGGCTCGTGCTCCATCTTGCCGATGCGCGCTACGAAACCGGGCGCAGCGATGTTCTGCTCAAGATGAAACCGTGGCTCGATGCCGAAGCAGTCGTGATCGGCCATCGACCCGGCAAGGGCCGGCTCGCCGGCATGCTTGGCGCATTGCAGGTGCGCACGCCGGAAGGCAAGACGTTCCTGCTGGGCACGGGTTTCTCGGACGAGCAACGGCGGGCGCCACCAGCCCTGGGAACGACGGTGACCTACCGCTATCGCGACCTGACTGCTAGGGGGCTGCCGCGATTTGCCAGTTTCCTGCGTATTCCCGGCGAATAGTTCAAGCCGGTTTCGCCGCAAATTACCGGTCGCGATGTAATGCGCCGGTGACCTTGAACGGGTAAAATCGCACCTTTAATTCAATGGCGACCACCAAGCATGATTTTCGTGACCGGCGGGGCAGGTTATATCGGCTCACACACCTGTGTCGAACTTCTTCAGTCCGGTCAGGACGTGGTGGTCTTCGACAATTTCTCGAATAGCCATCCGGAATCGCTGAAGCGCGTCGAAACCATTACCGGCAAAAAAGTGCAGCTCGTCGAAGGCGATATTCGCGATCAGGCTGCTGTTGCCGCCGCGCTGAAGAAGTTCGATTGCCAGGCTGTCATCCATTTCGCCGGGCTCAAGGCCGTTGGCGAATCGGTCGAAAAGCCCCTCGAATACTACGACAACAACGTCATCGGCACGCACCGCCTGCTCGGCGCGATGGGCGAGTGTGGCGTCAAAACGCTGGTCTTCAGCTCGTCGGCCACCGTCTATGGCGATCCACAACGTCTGCCGCTCACCGAAGACCACCCGCTTTCCGCCACCAATCCCTACGGCCGCACCAAGCTCGTCATCGAAGACATGCTGCGCGACCTCTACCGCTCCGACCCCAGCTGGCGGATCGGCATCCTGCGCTATTTCAACCCCGTCGGCGCACACGAAAGCGGCCTCATCGGCGAAGACCCGCAAGGCATCCCGAACAACCTTATGCCCTTCGTCGCCCAGGTCGCAGTCGGCCGGCGCGAGAAACTGATGGTATGGGGCAACGACTACCCTACGCCGGACGGTACCGGCGTGCGCGACTACATCCACGTCGTCGACCTGGCCCTCGGACACCTCAAGGCGCTGGAGCGCTTGAATGAGGCACAGTGCTTCGCCGTAAACCTTGGCACTGGTACGGGTTACAGCGTTCTCGATGTGGTCAAAGCATTTGAAAAGGCCAGCGGGCGATCTGTGCCTCATGAAATCGCACCGCGTCGCGCTGGCGATGTCGCATCCTGCTTTGCCGATCCGGCTTTTGCTGTCGAACTGCTCAATTGGCGTGCTGAGCGAAACATGGACGTCATGTGTGTCGATGCCTGGCGCTGGCAAAACAAGAATCCAAACGGCTTTCGGTGATTTTGGGCTTTTATGACCATCCGTGTTACTAGATTTTCCGAGCTCTCTGGCAGTGCTTTTTCCACGAATTTACTTTCTAATCCTGCCTGCTTTCCTGCAGCTATACAGACAATTTCAATGATGTTTGCGCATTGCTGGAGAGAGGTTTTGTTGAGCGGTAATAGAAAGCAAATCTCCTTGCTTACGGAGGGGGGGAGGTATCAGCCAAAAAAGTGGCTATTGTTAGGTGCAAATGACCAGTATGTGCTGATCAGGGATAAAGCGAGGGCGTGCTGATGATTATGCAGCCACTTTCCTCACAGCTTCGCACTCTTTGGGGACACATTGTTCCGCATCGGCGACGTCAGTTCCTCTTGTTATTGATTCTGATGATTTTTGCGTCAATTGCTGAGATGTTAAGCATTGGAGCTGTACTTCCATTCCTTGCTGTGTTGATGGCGCCGGAACGCATTTTCGGGCATGGAGCAGCAGGGCCACTTATAAGCTTTCTCGGAATAAGTTCCCCCAGCGAATTGCTGTTGCCTTTGACTCTGTTTTTTGTTGGGTCAGCCCTTTTTGCGGGTGGCGTGAGAGTGCTGCTGTTGTGGGCTAGTGTTCGCCTGGCATTTTCGACCGGTGCAGATCTGAGTATCAGCATTTATCAAAGAACGCTGTACCAACCATATTCGGTTCATGTGTCGCGAAACAGCAGCACTATCATTGCAGGGATTGTGAGCAAGGTAAGTTCTGTCATCAATAATGTGATTACGCCTGTTCTTACTCTGCTGACTTCGACCATCCTGTTGGTTGCAGTTTTGACTGTTTTGCTAGTCATTGACCCTATCATTTCGCTGGTTGCATTTGCAAGTTTCGGATTGCTCTATTTATTGATCGTTAAGTTTAGCAATAAGCTAAAGCGACGAAACGGTCAGCGGATTGCCTTTGAGTCGACTCAGGTCGTTAAAGCTCTCCAGGAGGGGTTGGGCGGGATTCGTGACGTACTCTTGGATGGTAGCCAAGCAACCTATTGCGGTATCTATAGGGCAGCGGATCTTCCGTTAAGGCGAGCGCAAGGTACCAATCAGATTGTATCCCTTAGCCCTCGCTATGTGATTGAGGCTCTTGGAATGACGCTAATCGCAGTTATTGCATATCGGTTGGCGGGGGAGGGTGGAGGTGTTGCTGATGGGATTCCTGTGCTGGGTGCTCTTGCTATTGGCGCACAGCGGCTATTGCCTGTTATGCAGCAAGCTTACGCGGCTTGGTCGTCGATACAAGGCGGTCAGGCGATGTTTCAGGACGCGCTGGAGTTGTTGGGACAGCCTCTGCCCGAATACGCAGAAAAGCCTGCAATTGAGCCGATTACCTTTGAAATTGAAGTGACTTTGAATGATTTGTCGTTCCGATATGCCAATGCCAGCTCATGGGTATTTGAAAACATCAATCTAGCAATTCGTAAGGGGGCTCGGATTGGTGTTATAGGTACTACCGGTAGCGGTAAGAGTACGTTGCTTGATATTGTAATGGGGTTGTTGTTGCCGACGACTGGAAGTATGGCTGTAGATGGAAAGGTTCTTGATGCAAGCAACTGCAGAGCTTGGCAGGCACATATAGCTCATGTACCACAGGCGATATTTCTCACGGATAGTACGATTGAGGAAAATATAGCTTTTGGTGTTCCCAAGGATAGAATCGATCATGTGCGAGTGGCGGAGGCTGCTCGTCAGGCGCAGATAGCCTTAGACATTGAATCCTGGCCAGAAAAATACCAGACGCCGGTTGGTGAGCGCGGCATTCGGTTATCAGGGGGGCAACGCCAAAGAATCGGGATTGCACGGGCGTTATACAAGCGGGCAGATGTAATCGTCTTTGACGAGGCAACCAGCGCGCTAGACTCTGAAACGGAGCAGGCGGTAATGCAGGCGATCGAAGGCTTAAGCAAAGATTTAACGCTCATTATCATCGCGCATCGGGTTTCAACCTTGAAGAATTGCTCTGAAATTATCGAGGTTGTTCCTGGCGGGCGGGTTCGGGTAGGGCCTTATTGCGAACTTATGGCTATTGAGCAACAACTCGTTTGAAGGGAAAAAATGTTAAATAACGCTTCAATTCTAATCACCGGTGGTACTGGTTCGTTCGGTAACACATTTGTTCCGATGACGCTTGCGCGATATAACCCTCGGAGGCTGGTGATATATTCGCGTGACGAAATGAAGCAGTGGGAGATGGCTCAGAAATTTTCTGGCGACCCTCGAGTCAGTTTCATTATTGGCGACGTACGCGACAAAGATCGTCTGGCGCGCGCATTGGATGGTATTGACTACGTCGTCCATGCGGCGGCGACTAAGATTGTCCCAACGGCCGAATACAATCCTTTTGAGTGCGTCAAAACGAACATCGATGGTGCCATGAACTTGATCGATGCATGTATCGATCGTGGAATTAAGCGGGTCGTAGCGCTCTCAACGGACAAGGCCAGCAACCCAATCAACCTTTATGGTGCTACCAAGCTGGCTTCCGACAAACTTTTCGTTGCAGGCAACGCCTATGCCGGGACGCACGAGACGCGGTTTGCCGTGGTTAGGTATGGAAATGTTATGGGGTCACGCGGGTCGGTGATTCCATTTTTCATGTCGCTCGCTGAAACCGGAAGTCTGCCAATTACCGACCCTCGCATGACGCGATTCATGATCACACTTGAACAAGGTGTTGAACTCGTCTGGCACGCATTTGATGATATGAGCGGAGGGGAAATTTATGTCAAGAAGATTCCTTCCATGACGATAAGCGATATCGCTAAAGCAGTTGCACCAGATGCAGAACATAAGATTATCGGTATTCGTCCGGGCGAAAAAATCCATGAACAGATGATTGGTGTTGAGGATGCGCCACATACCTATGCTTATCTGAAACACTACAAAATTCTTCCAATGATTCACAATTGGTCCAGTGACCCGTTGCGGATCAAGGACGGAGTTAGGGTGCCGGACAACTTTACCTATACATCAGACAATAATTCCGAATGGCTTCCAATGGCCGAACTCAAGGAGTGGATCGAAAAGAATCGCAGCAAGGTTGGCAAAATCTAAGCAGGCATGAGGTCGCAGATACTTATTACTGGTGGTTCGGGCCTGCTTGCAGTTAACTGGGCACTGGCTGTCCGAAACAGGTTCGCCGTGACACTTGGCCTGCATCGGCGCAGTGTCAGTCTTGCTTCGGTACAAACAGCAAACATCGATCTGGTGTCGGTGGATTGCCTAGTCGCTCAGATTCAGGATATTGGTCCGGATCTGGTTATTCATACTGCCGGGCTGACCAGCGTCGAACGATGCGAATCTGAGCCTGACTTGGCATGGCAGGTCAATGTGACTACCGCTGCAAATGTTGCGCAGGCTTGTGCCAGGCTGGGAATTTCGTTCGTGCATGTTTCAACCGACCATTTGTTCTCCGGCAAGGAGTCGATGCTGGACGAATCGGCACCGGTGTCGCCGATCAATGCATATGGACGTACCAAGGCAGAGGCCGAGCGCCAGGTGATCGACAGTAACCCATCTGCCCTTGTGATTCGTACGAATTTCTACGGATGGGGAACTTCATACCGCCGGTCGTTTAGCGATGTTGTGATCGATGGGTTGCGATCGGGCGCCGGCGTGACACTTTTCAATGATGTCTATTACACACCAATACTGGTAAAAACCATGGTCGATGCAGTGCATGACCTGGTTGACCTCAAGGCGTCAGGGGTCTTCAATGTGGTTGGTGACGAGCGTCTATCGAAGCTCGACTTTGGCTACTTGATTGCCCGTGAATTCGGGCTCGAGCGAGAATTGATTGCAGAGGGTTCGTTTGGTGACCAAAAATTTCTTGTCTGCCGTCCTCGGGATATGAGTCTATCCAACAGCAAAGTGTGCTCCATGCTTGGCAGGCGGCTCGGAGGAGTCGGAGCTGGAGTCGGAGAGCTTCACCAACAGGAAATTAACGGACTCGTTCACGAGATAAGAAAACTATGATCCCCTACGGAAAACACTATATTGACGATGACGACATCCAGGCTGTTGTCGATGTGCTGAAAAGTGGTGTCCTGACTCAAGGGCACGCTGTCGAGGCCTTCGAACGAGGAATTGCCGATTATGTCGGAGCGCGATATGCGGTTGCCGTTTCCAGCGGAACGGCTGCGCTCCACCTCGCCGCACTGGCTGCGAGCGTGGGACCTGGAACAACCTTGGTTACTTCTCCGATCACCTTCGTTGCATCGGCCAATGCCGGTGCCTACGCTGGAGGCAAGGTTGCCTTTGCTGATATTGATCCGAAAACGGCCAACATGTCGCCCATGGCGTTGGCGGAGACCCTTGCATCTAATCCGAACACGCGCGCCATCGTTCCCGTGCATTTTGCCGGGTTGCCTTGCGACATGTCGACCATCAAGCACCTTGCCGACAAGGCAGGTGCCGTGGTGATCGAGGATGCGGCGCATGCACTTGGTGCCCGCTACCCGGATGGCCGACGGGTTGGGTGTTGTGCTGATTCGCTGATGACGATCTTCTCCTTCCATCCCGTCAAAGCAATTGCAGCAGGCGAAGGTGGCATGATTACGACGAACGATGACGGGGTTTATCGGCACCTGCTCCGCTTGCGCAGCCACGGTATCAACAAGTTTGATGACCCCTTACTCTTGAAGAACCAGGCCTTTACCGACGGCGTCCAGAACCCGTGGTATTACGAGATGCAGGAACTGGGTTTTCATTACCGGATTACGGACATTCAATGCGCCCTCGGCTACTCACAGCTTCGGAAACTTGACTCGTTCTTGGCTCGCCGGCGCGCCTTGGTGAAGCGCTACGATGAAGGGTTGGCGGGGCTGAGGCATGTCCATCCGGCACAGGTTTCCGGGCGCGAACGGAGCGGCCACCATCTGTATGTTGTTCGAATTGACTTTGAGTCCGTGGGAATGAGCCGCAATACCTTGATGCTAACCCTCCGCCAGCGCGGGATTGGTACTCAGGTTCACTACATTCCGGTGCCGATGCAGCCCTATTATCGTGCACAAGGGGACACTGTCGCCGCTTGCCCGAATGCATGTGCCTATTATGAACAGGCCCTCACCTTGCCGCTCTTCTACGACCTATCGGACAGCGAGCAGACGCATGTGATAAATGTGCTCAAGGAGCTACTGGCTTGAGACTCGCGCTGGGTACCGTCCAGTTTGGTCTTGATTATGGTGTAGCAAATGCGGCAGGCATGGTTTCGCCGGCAGAGGCGTCCGCCATTCTGGCCGATGCCCGCGCTCAGGGAATCGATACTCTGGATACCGCCGCTGCCTATGGTGAGAGCGAGTCCGTTCTCGGGGCCCTGAATCTCGATGGCTGGCAGGTTGTATCAAAGTTGCCGCCCGAAGCTCAGGGCGACCTTTCGGTAGCTGACTGGGTGACAGGGTCGGTGAATCGCTCTCTCGCTAGGTTGCGTCAGCCCACCTTGTACGGCGTATTGCTGCATCGCCCATCGCAACTGCTTGGGGTTGACGGTGACGCGATTTACCGGGCGTTGCAACGACTGAAATCTGAGGGGGTGATTTCCAAAATCGGCGTATCGGTCTATGCTCCAGAGGAGCTGGATCGCCTTTGCCAAAATTTCGATTTCGACCTTGTTCAGGCGCCGTTCAGCGTGTTCGACCGGCGTCTCGTCACGTCCGGCTGGATGACTCGGCTCGCGGCCAGCGGGATTGAATTGCATGTCCGTTCAGCCTTCTTGCAGGGCTTGCTGTTGATGAAAGCGGAAGAGCGTCCGTTGAAATTCCTGCGCTGGGCGAAGCTCTGGCAGGATTGGCATGGCTGGTTGGCCGAATCGGATATTTCAGCAACAGAAGCGTGTATCCGCTATGTGCTTTCTCACCAAGAGGTCGGGAAAGTGGTTGTCGGAGTTCAATCGCGCAGCCAATTGGCTGAGATCGTTGCTGTCGTATCTGGGGGTGGATTGGATGTTCCATCCCACCTCAGTTCCCAGGCCGAGGAACTTCTCAATCCAGCATGCTGGCCATCACTTGTCTGATGCCTCTATGCTTGGTGGGTGCCGTTTCCGATGATGAATTTACCTTCGCAAAGGCCTGAATTGCTCCGGGAGGCCGGCAAATCCGATTTGCTGCTCATCGTGCGTGGTATCGCAGCCTTGAGCGTCGTACTCTGGCATGCCGGGGGCTACCTGAGACCTTATCCGGACTGGATGAATATTCCTGGGCGTACCGCGGTGTGGCTGTTCTTCGGGATTTCAGGCTATGTGATTGCCTACGGTTTTGTTCATGGCCGCTACCGAATGAATGCAATTGATCTGAAAGATTTTTACGTAAACCGGTTTCTGCGGATATACCCGATCTTTTTCGCCTTGACGCTCTTGGGGTGGGCCACGGAAGCCCTGAAGGTGGGGGGTAGTCCTTTGTCGCTGGAGGATATTCCGGCTCAGCTGTTTGCCATTCAGTTCAACCAGAATTACGTCCTCAACGGGGTATTCTGGACGCTCGGTATCGAACTGCATTTCTACTTACTGGCACCATTGCTCGTCATTCCCTTACTCAGCGAACAGCGGTCCCGGTATCTTTGGGGGCCGGTTTGCTTGTATTTCGCGTCAATTCTGTGGAGCATTTTTGCTTTCAAGAAGCTCGGATGGTCGTTCGACGGCCGTAATATTGTGGCCTGTATACCACATTTTCTGGCAGGTATGATTGCCTGCCGGATGACAGCATATGTTCAGTCCGAGGTCTTCAGGCTCTGGAGTGCTTTGTTTCTCGCTATACTCTTGATCGTGGCGACGAACCTTCTTTACCATCTCTATCCGAAGTACTTTTGGTCGCCATTGGGGATCGTGCTGACTGATCTCGCCATCCTTTTGCTGGTGATTGCCCACGCCAATTGGGCCGGGAAGAGGACGCGGCCAGTTGCTATGCTGACGATGCTTGGTACTTTGTCGTACGGTCTCTACGCATGGCATGGCTATTGGATGAAAGCCGTACCGGAGTTTGTCGATCATATAGTGATGTTGTCGGGGGTCTCTTTGCTTTCCGCTTATTTGACTTACCGGTACGTCGAGCGGCCAGCCTTGCGCTTCAAGCGGGTGCACATTGCCAAGTGTTGAACAAATGAATCAAAACATAGAAGGTTCGTAAGATGAAGATCCAGATTGTTGCTGAACTTGCACAAGGTTTTGAAGGGCGTCCCGAGCAGGCCCGTCTCTTGTTGCGTGCCGCTGCCGCAGCGGGGGCCGATGCTGCAAAATTTCAGCTCGTGTACGCCGATGAACTTGCAACACCCGATTACAAGTACTACGACTTGTTCCGTTCGCTGGAAATGTCGGATAAGGTCTGGACCGAACTGGTCTCCTATGCGGGGGAGCAGCGTATTGAACTCCATCTGGATATCTTTGGTTCACGCAGCCTCGCGCTAGCCGAGAAGATCGGTGCGACTGCCATCAAGTTGCATGGTACGGACATTGCCAATCTCGGGCTGCTCGACGAAGTGGCGAGGAGTTCGGTGCAGTGCGTATTCCTGGGGGCGGGCGGCGCCCATCGATCGGAAATCGAGGAGGCGCTCACACGGTTGTCCGGCAAGAGGGTCGTCGTTCTGCTCGGCTTCCAGGGCTATCCGACCCCGACGGAAACCAACCAAATTGCCCGCGTGGCGTTCTTGCGGGAACAGTTTCTTGGTGCCGGCACCGGGGTCGAGTTGGGCTTTGCCGATCACGCGTCGCCAGATAGCCCGCTCCGTTATGCGCTGCCGGCGATCGCGCTGGGTGCCGGTGCAACGGTGATTGAAAAACATTTGACGCTTGGCAAGGCGATGATGCTCGAAGACCACGAGGCGGCACTGAATCCGGATGAATTCAAGGAATTCAGTCAGGTGATGCGGGATTGCTCAAGCGCGCTCGGTGAGGTAAAGGATTGGGACGACTTTGGTATGGCTGAGGCTGAGGGCGGGTATCGCCGGATGATCCGTCGCCATGTCGTGACTGCCAGAGATATACCGGAAGGCACCGCCCTAACGCCCGCCGATCTCGTGCTGAAGCGAACAGCGGCCGAGCAGCCCATCACGAATCTGAACGATGTATATCAGAAAGTCACTTGTCGGGCCTTGGGGTTAAATCAGGCGTTGCTGGCCGACGACGTTAAGTCATAATCTGAAAAGGAATTCCATGAAACGTCGCCTCGTTGCCGCGATCGCTTGTCGCAATCAAGGTTCTCGCCTGTACGGTAAGCCGCTCCAGAATCTCGATGTTTCGGCGTCGATTCGAATCATCGACAACGTCATCGACTGTCTCAAAACGCTGCCATGCATTGACGAGATTGTGCTGGGGATCTCCGAGGGTATCGAAAACGAGGTATTCATCGACGTCGCGCGTTCGAAGGGGCTGCGATTTGTGGTTGGCGATCAGATCGACGTTCTCTCCAGGCTGGTGGCCTGCGGTCAGCTAGCCGGTGCATCGGACATATTTCGCGTGACCAGCGAGTCGCCGTTCCTCTATTTTGAGGAGGTCGATGAGCTTTGGCAGTTGCATCAGGATCAGTCGCTCGACGCCACGTTTATGGAAGAAGTAATTGATGGCTGTGGTTTTGAAATCCTCACTCTGGCGGCGCTTGAGCGATCCCATGCAAACGGCGATCATCGGCATCGATCCGAACTCTGCACGCTCTACATTCGCGAAAATTTGACCGATTTCAAGGTTCACAAGGCATCCCCGCCACCGTTACTCGTCCGCAAGGACTTGCGGCTTACGGTTGATAACCCGGAAGATCTTGCAGTTTGTCGTATCGTTTACGGCGTTTTCAAAGACCTCGCGCCGAGAATTCCCGTGGAGGATATCGTTGCCTTTCTCGATGCGAATCCCAAGCTGATTGAGTGGATTGCACCATACGCCGAGGTTGGTTATTCGACCATGTATCGCTGAATGATGACCTGTTATTCGTCGCAACGCATTGCCTGAGAGAATTTGAGATGAAATCACACGAAAGAATTACCACTTTCACAAAATCCCGGCAGTTTTCTGCCGATGTCCATGAGTTGATCCCCGGAGGTGCGCACACGTATTCGAAGGGGGACGATCAATTTCCGATAAACGCCCCGGCAGCTATCACGCATGGCAAAGGCGCGCGCGTTTGGGATTTGGATGGTAACGAGTTCATTGATTGCAGTATGGGGTTGACCTCAGTGTGTATCGGGCACGGATATGAGCCGGTGGCACAGGCTGTGTGCGAGGCTGCGTTTCAGGGGACCAATTTCCAGCGGCCGGCGGCAATCGAGCTGGAGGCTGCACGCCTTTTCCTGGACACCGTTCAATCGGGCGACATGGTCAAGTTCGCCAAGAACGGATCGACGGTAACGACAGCCGCCGTCAAACTGGCGCGTGCCTTTACTGGGCGGAACCGGGTCGCCATCGCGCGAGAACATAATTTCTTCAGCTATGACGACTGGTTTATCGTGACGACGCCCTGCGACCGCGGTATTCCGTCCAAGGTGCGCGAGATGACGGCGGCCTTCAGCTACAACGACTATGAGTCGGTTGAAAATCTCCTGAAGGATGATGACCACGATATCGCTTGTTTGATCATGGAGCCGGTCAAGTTTGATCCGCCCAAGCATGATTTCCTGCACAAGGTCGCCGCGCTCTGCAAGGATCGCGGTGTTCTGCTCATCCTCGACGAGATGATTTCGGGATTCAAGTGGAGCTTGCAGGGGGCGCATAACTACTACGGTGTCAAACCCGATATATCCACCTGGGGCAAAGGGATTGCCAACGGGTTTTCCGCATGCGCCCTGACCGGGCGGGCAGATATCATGGAGCTTGGTGGCATCCGGCGACAAGGGGATGATAAACTCTTCCTGATTTCGACGACGCATGGCGCCGAAACAACGGGGTTGGCTGCGATGATGGCCACAATCCGGGAATACAAGCAGCACGACATGATCGCGAGCAATTGGGCGCGCGGCGAGGTGCTCAAGACCGGACTCAACGGGGTGATCAGTCGTCACCGGCTCGAGGGTAACCTCCAATTGATCGGATATCCCTGTTTGTTTGCGTTGGTTTGCAAGAATACGGCTGGTGTGCCAGATGATGGCTTCCGTACCCTGATGATGCAGGAAATGATCGCCAACGGGGTGCTTTTCCAGGGGCTCTTTTATCCCACTTGGTCGCATCAACAAACGGAAATAGATATTCTAATTCATGCCTTCGACAATTCGTGTTCGGTTTATCGCGCTGCAATTGACAGTGGGGCGACAGACAACTTCCTGATCGGTCCGCCCGCAAAAGCGGTTTTTAGAAAAAAAATCTGAACCCGGTGATCTGTTCTCTATTTGAATTACTTAGAGTCAAAATTAATCGAAACTTGATCTGGTGGCTGATTTAGATGTTGTCTAAGTGTGTCGCTTTCAGAGTTGACGCTTCAGCAGAAGTGGGTAGCGGCCATGTCATGCGCTGTCTCGCTTTGGCTGACTCAATACGGACTAAAGGCATTAACGTCTTATTTGTATGCCGAAAAAATACTGGCTCAATGGTGGATTTGATCGCTGCTAGGGGTTATGTATGCGAGAGTATAGGCGAGCCGGGATGTGATTTCGAGAAAGATGCACAGGAGGTAAGGAAGGCGATAATTAAGCGCTTTCCAAATGGGGTTTCTTGGTTAGTAGTTGATCATTACGGTCTGGATGCTCGCTGGGAGGACAAGGTGCGCGGCTGTTGCCGTCGTTTGATGGTGATTGACGACCTCGCCAATCGGCCGCATTCTTGTGAGCTCTTGCTGGATCAGAATTACGAGGACCCATCGCGCTATCAAGGTTTGGTGCCGGCCGATTGCAGAATGCTCCTGGGGCCGGAGTATGCGCTGCTGCGACCGGAGTATGCGGCGAATCGTGGTTCGGATTCGTTACGAAGACGCGTGTTACGCACTGTCTTTGTCTTTTTTGGCGGGTCTGATCCTGCCGACCTGACCGGTAAGACCCTGAAGGCTTTGATGGCTCCCGGGTTAATCCATCTCAAGGTCGATGTGGTTGTGGGTGGAAGCTACATTCACCACGAATCATTGAGCAGGCTTTCAAATGAGCGCGGCAATACGACAATCCATGGACCGCAACTGCATCTAGCCGATTTGATGATGGCCGCCGACCTTGCCGTTGGCGCCGGGGGCGTAACGAATTGGGAACGAATGACACTCGGACTGCCCAGCGTGGTGATTACCCTGGCTGAAAACCAAGTGCCGATATCCGGGCTGTTACATCAACGAGGCATCATTCGACTTCTTGGAAAGTCGGATGACGTATCTGTTGAACACATCAGGGACGCGTTGCTGGACGAAATTCAGTCACAAAAATATCTGGATAGAATTGTCCCCTCAATGGCAACGTGCGACGGGCAAGGCACGGGTCGTGTCCTGAATGCGATGTTATGAATTCGAGAATCAAAACCGAGGTAGATAAGATGTCTAATCAATACAAGAAAATTTCGATGCCGAGCGGCTTTGTTTCGACGACCCCTTTGCCGACTAAGGAAGAGTTGGAGCAGTTCTATGCGGAAACGTATTATCAGGCGCCGGTGTCAAGCACGTATCAAGCATCTTACGATGCGCTGGAGCTGGAGTACAAAAGGACCAAATGCGAGGCTCTGATTCACGCCTTGAAGGGCTTTTTGCCGAAATCGGGACAGACTTTCCTTGATGTTGGGGCGGGGGAGGGATTCCTGCTCAATGCAGCGCACGAAAGCGGGTTTCAGGTCACCGGGCTTGATTTTTCTGCGTTTGGTGTTAATAAGTTCTTCCCCCACTTGTCGGATCGACACAGGGCCGGAGATATTTTTCATAGTCTTGAGCAGCTTGCTGCCAAAAACAGTAAGTTCTCGGTTTGCACTTCGACCAACGTGCTTGAGCACGTTTTGGACCCTGACCTCTTTCTGGAATCGATCAGGAACGTCTTGGATGCGGACGGGATTCTGGCGATTACGGTTCCGAATGACTACTCAGACATTCAAAAACTGGCGATTGATGAAGGCATGATTGACCGCGAGTTCTGGTTCGTTCCTCCGCACCACCTGCATTTCTTCAATGCGAAAAACATTCTCGTTTTCCTGCAGGAACGAGGCTTTGAGGTGCTCGACGCCTTCTCAGATTTTCCGGTGGATCTTTACCTGCTCCATTCAGCGTCCAATTACATCATGAATCCAAAGAGTGGGCGAGATGCGAATCGGGCCAGAATGCATCACGATCTAATGATCGTTCGCAACTATGGGCTGGACAACTACCTGGACTACTACCGTGCGATGTTCAAGGTCGGTTTGGGGCGAGACATCACTGTTGTTCTGCGTCCATCGAAAGGCTAGGCGGAGTGAGGATAGGCATTCTTGGTGATATTCATGGCAACGAGTATGCATTGAACGCCGTCCTCGAAGCTGGATCAATCGCTGGTGTAGACCAGTGGCTGAATACTGGAGACATGGTAGGGTACTACTTCGCGCCAGCACGGGTTCTGGATATGCTCAGTCAGTTGAAGTGCAATTCGGTTCGTGGAAACCATGAAGAGATGCTTTCCCGTTCGCGGATTGATCCTGATGCTCTATATGCTGTGGAGGCAAAGTACGGGTCGGGCATTCGCCTGGCTCTGGCGCAATTAAGTGCGCAGCAGCTAGATGAGGTATGTGGCCTGCCTCATCCTCTGCACCTTGAAATCGACGGTGTCCGCATCCTGCTGTCCCACGGCACTCCGTGGGATCTCGATCAATATGTTTACCCGGATTCGGCGTCCGACTTGATCCAGCGCTGTGCTTCGGCCGAATTCGATCTGGTGGTGACTGGGCATACCCACTACCCGATGTCCAACAACACCGGGAGTACCGTATTGGTCAATCCCGGCTCGGTGGGGCAACCCAGAAATCGCTGTCCCGGTGCGGCTTGGGCGATATTTGATACCATAGATCGAACTGTTGAATTACGTTCTGAATATTATGATCCTACCGCTTTGGTGCGCGAATGCAGATTGCGCCATCCGGAGTTGCCCTATTTGTCTGAGGTTCTATTGCGCACATGACAACCACCGTTTTGATTACTGGCATTGGCGGAGATATTGCCCAAGGGGTGGCGACCATCCTAAGAGAATGTCGGCCCGGTTTCCGGCTGATTGGAGTCGATCTGCATTCCCAACACGGGGGGCACTTGTTAGTAGATGCGTATGAAACTGTGCCAGGGGCGAGCGATCCTGCATATATCGCAGCGTTAGATTCAGTTATTGAGAAGCATGCAGTTAACATCGTTATTCCGATGTCCGAACCCGAGCTGGGTGTCTTGTTCGCTAAGGGAGATTTACCCCCCGGCCCAGTCTGGGTGACGGCTGGGAGCAGCGTTGTTGCAGCTGGCCTAGATAAGTTTGCCACGGTGCAAGCGCTTTGCAGGTTTGGGTTGCCAGTTCCTTGGACGGTGCCAGCGATCGAGTCTGTCCCGCTGGCCTATCCGTGTATTTTGAAGAATCGTTACGGGTCGGGTTCGCGTGCAGTGTTTAAACTGCTCGATGCGGAAGATGCAGCTTATTTCGTAAAGCGATATCCTGAGTCAGTCTATCAGGAGTTTTTGGAGCCTGCAGAGCGAGAGGTAACTTGTGCTGTATACCGCAATCGTGCTGGCGACGTCCGAGCCCTACTGATGCTGCGGCGGCTAACTGGTGGCTTTACAGGGTGGGCGACTGTAATCAAGGATGACGAAACTGAAAACATGTGCATGCGCATCGCCGAGGGTCTTGATTTGAGGGGTAGTATGAACGTGCAGTTACGACTAACGAAAAATGGGCCGCGCGTGTTTGAAATCAACCCGCGTTTTTCATCGACAGTTTTGATGCGCCATCGGCTGGGATTTTCAGATGTACTCTGGGCTATTGACGAAGCAGAAGGAAAAACGCTGATCTACCCCACGATTCCCGATACAGGAACGATGGTTCGGGTTCAAGCTGCCACGGTATTTGATAGTATTGAAATAGGGGGGCAATGATGTTCGAAATTGCAGGAAGACCCATCGGTCCATCGCATGCTCCCTTTGTTATTGCCGAAATGTCGGGTAACCACAATCAATCTTTGGAGCGTGCGCTCGAAATTGTTGACGCGGCAGCAATGACCGGAGCCCATGCGCTCAAGATCCAGACCTATACTCCCGATACGATCACGATTGATCTGGATGAGCGCGAGTTTCATATTAGCGACTCTGATAGCCTGTGGGCTGGTACTTCTCTCTACAAGCTGTATGGAGAGGCTTACACGCCTTGGGAATGGCACGCTGCGATCTTTGAGCGAGCAAGACTAAAGGGAATGATTCCCTTTAGTACGCCGTTCGATGACACGGCCGTCGACTTGCTCGAAAGTCTGGAGGTCGCGTGTTACAAGATTGCCTCGTTCGAGAACACCGATCTTCCATTGATCCGGCGGGTCGCTGCCACCGGCAAGCCGCTCATTATATCGACCGGCATGGCTAGCATCGCTGAGCTAGACGATACTGTGCAGGCGGCACGGTCTGCTGGCTGCAAGGATCTGGTTCTTCTTAAATGCACCAGCACCTACCCGGCAACTCCGGAAAACACAAACATCCTGACGATTCCGCATCTGCGCAGTTTGTTCGGGTGCGAGGTCGGCTTATCCGACCACACTATGGGTATCGGTGTTTCGGTGGCCAGCGTTCCACTTGGCGCATCGGTGATCGAAAAACACTTCACGCTTTGCCGTGCCGATGGCGGGGTCGATAGTGCTTTTTCGATGGAACCGGCTGAAATGGCTCTATTGGTAGCTGAAACCGAACGCGCCTGGCGCTCTCTGGGCAAAGTTAGCTACGGTCCAACGGAGGCTGAGAAAAAATCCTTGCAGTATCGCAGGTCACTTTACATCGTCAAAGATCTGAAGGCTGGCGACGTATTGAGTGTGGAGTCCGTGCGCTCCATTCGCCCTGGACTAGGCCTTCCCCCAAAATACCTCGATGTCGTGATGGGCAAGGCCGTCAGGATGGACGTGAAGCGTGGCACGGCGCTGACTTGGGATCTGCTGGGATGAGTCCGGAGTTGATTTTGAAATTTGACGGTGGTTTTCTTCGAGCCTTGAAACCTGCCGACGTTCATGACGGATATGTGGAGGGACTGAACGATCCTAACGTCAACCGTTTTCTAGAATTGAAATACTCGAAGCAGACACGGGAAAGCGTTCTACAGTTTGCTTGCAACGATCAGCAGTCGCCCACTTCAGTGTTGTGGGGTGTCTGGGAAGACAGTCATTCGGCTCATGTCGGTACCGTCCGAGTTCATGGCGTGGAGTATCGGCACCGTACGGCCCATATTGGAGTCTGTCTGTTTGATAAGAGCGTCTGGGGGCGGGGTTTAGGGCGAAAAGCGATCACAGCGGTAACGCGCTGGGCCCTCGATGAATTGGGAATGCGATGGGTCGAGGCGGGAGTCTATGCAGACAATCTTTCTTCTACGAATGCTTTCTTGTCTGCTGGCTATTCTTGGGTGTGCGATATCGCTGACAAGTATCTACTGGATGACAAACCGACAACAGTAAAGATTTTTGCAGCGCGTTCCTGATCGAAACAAGCCTCACTCTTGTCGAAATTCAAAGGTTTTCCCCTGTTAATATTTCTGAGCCCATTGGTCAGCATCGTAAAGCGCTGGAAGCGGTCACGGCTACGCGATGTAATGCGCGGCCATCGGTTACTGAAAAAGAATGGGAACCTTGACTTGATTGCCTCAATTCAGAGTGAACTGACTGAGAGGGATCTCGGGATCGGAACCAAGGACCTGGTGCCATCAATCTTTGGGGGGGCGATAAATTTTGGTGAATTGGTCGTGCGGCAATATTTGTTGCTAAGTCTTGGCGGGAGGCGTTTAAGTTGCGCTCTTCTTTCTAGCTTGGCACATCCCGAGGCGAAGCTCGTTTATCCGATGCCGATTCAATGGCGGATGGTAGTGGAAAAGCATGGTCTCGGTTTATCTCATTGGCGCTGCGAACTCCTATGGAGATTCTATTCCCTGGCACTATGGGGCTATGGCGTCGTCCAGGCATTGCGCCTGCTTTCTCATGCGTCACTTAGGTCCAATACTCCCCTTCCTTGCGAACGCTATGTCTATTTTATTGGTCTCAACTCGGGAAATTTGCCACAGCGGGAAGGGGGGGGGGCAAGCCATGATATCGTTTCTTGGTACCTTCAGTGGGAGGGGCGTGAACGTCAGATTACTTCTGTCCGGCACGGTGTTGCTGGAATCGACGCCATAGAGTTGGACGGAGTCACTGTCTGTTCGCAGCCTAGTGTACTCCCGCGTTTGGCCGGAATGCATTATGTTATTCGGTACCTGCTTTGGGGATGCGTGGCTGCGTTGTCATCAATCCTGAGTCTCTTGCGTGGGCAATGCTGGAGTGCACTGCTGATGAACCAAGCTGGTCTTCGTGCCCTGGTAGCTCTAGCGCCAGCAGAGTTAGTGGCAGCGGAATATTTATTTCACAACAGTGAATGGCTTTATAGGCCCTTATGGACCTATGAACTTGAATCAAAAGGAAGTGGCGCTTCGCTGTACTTCTATTCGACAAACTGCGAACGCTTTAAGGGGGCTCAAGGATATCCTGCGCCCCATTACGGATACGCCGCAATGAATTGGCCTCGCTATTTGGTTTGGGACAGCTATCAGGCCGAGTTCGTGAGAAGAGTTGCGGGCAGTTCATCGCCAGTTGTCGAGGTCGGGCCGGTTTGGTTCAGTTCCAACTCTCAAGTGTTGGAAGAGAGAGGAGGGCGTACTTTAGCCCTGTTTGATGTTACGCCTTTCCGGTGTTCCAAGTTTTGTGAGCTTGGGATGGATAACCTATTTTACACACCAGAAGTTGCAAATGCTTTTGTGAGAGATGTCATAGATCTCTCCTTGCAGATTGGTGTTGAGGTTCTTTGGAAACGGAAAAGAAATCTCGGACGATCAGCCCACCCTAAATATCGGCAGTTTGTTGATTTACTGGAGTATGGAAAAGATGTTCGTATAGTCGCTCCTGAAATTTCTGCAGTTCGTGTAATTCAGGTGAGTTGTGCGGTAGTTTCGATGCCGTTCACATCAACGGCTCTCATTGCCAAATCTATAGGCATTCCTTCTGTCTATTACGATCCTTATGGAATAGTTCAAAGGGACGACCGTGCTGCGCATGGCATTCAAATTTTGATTGGCCGCCTCGAACTCGAGTGTTGGCTCAAGGAGACTCTTCTAAGAAGCTGTTCGCGATCTATCATTTGTCATGAAACCCCCTCCCCGGCCTGCCCCTTATCAGGGGAGGTGGCTTGATTTCGCACGACCTGGGGCGCTCCTCCTCTGGCAAGGGGGGGCGGGAGGGGGGAGGTCATTTCAATTAAAGTAGCCTCTCGGTTTTCGAAAGATTGTGGACTGCCTCTAAGAAATTTTGGGCAGGGCAAGTCAATTGATTCAATTTTCGCAACGCCATGTTGAACAATCTTGGCTCTTGTTCTAGTAGGGTACTCACCTTAGAATGAAGCACTGCATTGAGGGGGCAGTGACTTCGAGATTCTGTCCTCGTTGGATGTACGACATCGGCACGTATCTCGGGCTCAGAGAGTGTCGCTCAACGTATTTGGTGCCAATTCTCCGAGGAATTGATGGGTGTTGGCGCGCTAAAAATTTGCAACTAGTCCCAGTTAGCGTAGTAGATAACTGTTATGAATTTGTTGGGGCTTTCGCTGTTCTCTCTCGGGAATTACTTTACGGATTAATATATGAAAAAAAAGCTGCTGGAAGTTGGCTATGGAGAAGTCGCTAAAGTTACTATTGGGGACCGCCAGCCATTAGTTTTCATTGGTGGGCCGTGCGCCATTGAAAGTCGGGAACACGCATTTAAAATTGCCGAAATGGTGGGGGCAGTTTGTCGTCGGTTAGGTCTCCAATGGATTTATAAGTCCTGCTATGACAAGGACTGTCGATCTTCCCCAGATAGTTTTCATGGTATAGGAATGCATGAAGGCTTACGCATTCTGGCAGATATTCGTGATGCCTTTGGCATTCCTGTTTCATCGGATTTTTCGGATCCTGCTTGGGGGCAGGCAACCGGAGAGGTTTGCGACTTGGTTCAAGTGCCAGCATATTTGTGTCGCCAAACCTCCATATTGCGTGCTGCTGCATTAACCAAGCGCCCTGTCCACTTAAAGAAGGGGCAATTTATGAGCCCTTGGAACATGAAAAACTCGGTGCGAAAACTTGAGGCCAATGGAAATCACCAGGTGTTGTTGACTGATAGAGGCTCTTTTTTCGGATACAACATGCTGGTAAATGACATGACCTGTTTCCCAATTATGGCGAGAACGGGATACCCAGTTTGCTTTGATGCTACCCATTCTATTCAGTTGCCGACGTCGATGGGTAATATTTCCGGTGGTCAGCGTGAGTTCATTCCACATTTAGTTCGTGCTGCTACTGCCTGTGGTATCAATGCGCTATTTATGGAGGTTCACGATGACCCGGACCGGGCCATGTCGGATGCCAACACCGTGCTCGACATTAAATATCTCGAAAATATTCTTGGCCAGGCTAAGGCGGTACACGAGATGAGGCTGGAATTGCTTGAAAAATACGGAGAAGATAATGTCCACCCGGAAACGTGATGAAATTCTGGTAAGAGACATCATGTTGTCTCTTACCCGTTTTCCTGTAGTTGGAGAATCGGTTTTTCTGAAAGAAGCATTAGAGGAAATGGGGCGTTTCCGATTGGGTATCGCTTGTATCGTTGGAGATGATGAAAAGTTGCAGGGTATTCTTACTGATGGCGATATTCGAAGAATGTTGCTTAAGGTTCAAAAGCCTTTTTCTGCATTTTTTGTTGATGATGTACTTGATCATGCGGTGCTTGAACCGCTGACTGTTTCATGCAGCGATACGTTGCGTCATGCCGTTAAATTGATGGGTGATAAACAGGTTTGGGATTTGCCCGTGGTTGATGCTGATGGGCGTCTTAATGGGTTGCTTCATCTGCATCCTGCCTTGGATGTGTTGCTAAGTGATAACCATTGAATATTAGTAATAACTGTATATCTCCCGCTAAACTGATATCTTTCCGTTTTCTGTCAATTAGTTGTTATCGTTGAGTTTAATTTGAATTTGCTCATCAAATTCAATGAGCGTATATTGCTGTACAGTTCGCTCTCGGTGAATGTTTTTGTAAACTTTCTTAAGTGTGGCCAATTTGCCAGTGGTTTTTGTTGGAGTCTGTGGTTTTAGAAATAAATTGTGGTGTATCTTTTTTCATGCCTTGGAGGCAAATTATTTAAGATGCACATCAGATATTTTTTATTGCATTTTGTTAATCTCTGCAGCAATCATAGCGTGCTACAAGCTGAGTGGTTTGTTTTTAAAGACGCTGTGTAAAAGGCAAGCTTTGTTCAGGAGATATCGGCTAGTCTAACTAATAACGTTTTACGGATTTCGCTTTAAGTTGGTTGTCTTTACAGAATTTCGGATCTTTCGGGACTCTGATTTCATGGTAAATTTTGCTTTTAATATCTGGGCTTTGAGTTAAGGATGGCTATAAATACTTGGAGTGAGCGTGATCTTGCATTAAATTATCACGTAATATTCACTGTTAATTTGTTTCTAGGTCGCAAATTTTTTGAAATTAATCAGTTATGTATTTTTAGTGCAGCCAATGTGTTTTAGTATTAATAAGTGGTTGTAAGTTATGCTGGGCTATTGTCTGGTATTGGTTCAGATGTCGCTATTGTTTATTTTATGGTGAGCGTTTGGGGGTGCTAGTTTGCCTAAGGGTGGCGAATTCTTTTTCTGTGCACACTGTTGGGTATGGTGTACGTAGATCGTTTCGGAATTCAACGAATAAATTATATATTTAATTCAACAACACTGCTGTGCTCTAATTTGATGAATTGGCAATGTTGATTGCAAGGTGGCGCAGATGGCTAGGAAAGAGTTGGCCGTGAATGGGGGCTGACAATATTTTTGATTATCTGTGCAAACGTATTCAATTTTCTGACTATTGTTTTGATCAAATTGTTATTTAATTTATTGAGTACAGCAGCATTGTAGCTACGAGCAAAGTGCCGCTGGTGTATTTTTGAGACCCAGCTAGGCTGCTCCGTACCCAATGGCCACGGTTACAGTTGCAGGTGGTTTTTTCTCAAATTGGGCTTATGGATTTCGTAGATTAACTAGAGCGATGCGCTTGTGCGAGAAATCGTAAAACGCATGGCGTACAAATACCTGCTGAGGTTATTAGTATGGTTAATTGTCTATGTGGCGAATGCCATTCTTTGGGCGTGGTGATTGTGTGACTGCTGATTTTCTGGATCTTCCTCAGCTATCCGAGGCCTCTGGTAAGGTTCTCCTCTCTGGCTCGAAAAGCATTTCGAATCGAGTACTCCTTCTGGCAGCCTTGTCCGATGGCGAAACTGAGGTTCGTGACCTCTTGGCATCCGATGACACGCAACGTATGTTGGAGGCCCTTCAGCTTCTAGGCATCGGAGCGAGTTCGCTCGGTGGTGAGAACTGGCTAATCAAAGGAGGCGGTGGTGCTTTTCCGGTAAAGTCGGCCGAGTTGTTCTTGGGCAATGCGGGCACAGCCTTTCGCCCGTTGACTGCTGCGCTGGCCCTGGCGGGCGGGGATTACACGCTGACGGGCGTGGCGCGCATGCATGAGCGACCAATTGGCGACCTAGTGGACGGTCTGCGGCAGTTGGGCGCCGACATCACCTATCTCGCCAGCGAGGGCTTCCCGCCGTTGCAACTCAGGCCTGCAACAATTCACTCGGGTGGTGCCGTGCGCGTTCGCGGCGATGTTTCCAGTCAGTTTCTGACCGGCTTGCTGATGGCTTTGCCGCTTACTGGGCAGACTGTTACGGTCGACGTCGTCGGAGAGCTTATTTCCAAACCCTACATCGAAATTACGCTAGCGACCATGGCGCGATTTGGTGTGGTGGTGGAACGCGATGGCTGGCAGCGTTTTACTATTTGCGCCGGTAGCCGTTACGTCTCCCCAGGAACAATCTATGTTGAAGGTGATGCTTCGTCGGCGTCATACTTCTTGGCCTTGGGGGCGATTGGCGGTGGGCCGGTGCGCGTGGAGGGTGTCGGACGCGATTCGATTCAGGGGGATGTGCGTTTCGCTGAAGCGCTGGCCAAGATGGGCGCTGAAATCCAAATGGGACCGAACTGGATGGAGGCGAGGGCACCGCAAGCCGGTCTGGTTGCAGTTGACCTCGATTGCAACCACATTCCCGATGCGGCCATGACACTTGCGACAACTGCCTTGTTCGCCAAGGGAACGACCACGTTGCGCAATATAGCAAGTTGGCGAGTCAAGGAAACTGACCGTATCGCGGCGATGGCTGCCGAATTGCGCAAGCTGGGGGCGGTGGTCGAAGAGGGGGAAGATTGCATCAGTGTAACTCCGGCTATCCTCAAACCTGCTGCTATCGATACCTATGACGACCATCGTATGGCAATGTGTTTTTCATTGGCGGCTTTCGGTACGCCATTGCGCATCAATGACCCGAAGTGCGTGGCTAAAACTTTCCCGGACTATTTCGATCGTTTCGCTGCTGTATCGAAAGCTGCGCCGGTTATCGCCATCGATGGTCCTTCAGCATCCGGTAAGGGTACCGTGGCAGCGCGGGTAGCGGCAGCGCTCGGTTTTGCGTATTTGGATTCTGGCGCGATTTACCGGTTGACCGCGTTAGCCGCCAAGAAGGCGAATGTGGATTGGGCTGACGAAGCAGGTGTCGCAGCTATTGCAGCAGGGCTGGATATTGAATTTTTTGAGGGCGGCGTTCGTCTCAATGGCAACTTTGTTGGTGGTGCGATTCGGACTGAGGAAATTTCTTCTGGTGCCTCGAAAGTGGCGGCACTGCCTGCCGTGCGAGAAGCATTGCTGTTCCGCCTGCGCGCCTTCAATAAAGTACCTGGCCTGGTCGGCGACGGACGTGACATGGCTTCCGTGGTTTTCCCGAAAGCACCGCTCAAGGTCTTTCTTACGGCCAGCGCTGAAGTGCGCGCTGAACGTCGTTATAAGCAGTTGATCGAAAAAGGATTCTCTGCTAATCTCGCGGACCTTCTGTTGGACTTGAAGCAACGTGACGAGCGCGATTCGCAGCGCAGCGTTGCACCGCTCCGACAAGAGGCCGACGCCAAGCTGCTCGACACCACGCATCTCACCATTGAACAGGCGGTGAATCAGGTGCTGGTCTGGAGCAAGGAAGCGTTGCAGTAAGGTGTTGCCGGCCAGGTGGCGGGTAACTTGTTTTAAACCCTAACCCGCTGTGAATTTTATCGTTCGCGGCAGCATGAAAGTTCTCTCCGTCAATGGAATCTTTTGCTCAACTATTTGAAGAATCCCTGGCTCGCCAGGAAATGCGTCAAGGCGAAGTCATCACTGCAGAAGTGGTGCTCATCGATCACAATTTCG
>Ga0316605_10000260_pt1 | contig 44174 bp, 30 predicted proteins | sample OWC_soil_day20_n_FD_207666 | JGI IMG/M metagenome (GOLD analysis project Ga0316605, IMG submission 207666) | Wetland soil microbial communities from Old Woman Creek delta, Ohio, United States - OWC_soil_day20_noCT | ecosystem: Environmental > Terrestrial > Soil > Wetlands | place: USA: Ohio...
AGCTGTCGCAGATCATCAGCGAAGTAAAGACCGCCGGCGATGCTCTGTCGAACGCCGCCAGCCAGGTGTCGGCCACCGCCCAATCCCTGTCCCAGTCTTCCTCCGAGCAGGCCGCGTCGGTCGAGGAGACCACCGCCTCCATCGAGCAGATGACGGCCTCCATCAACCAGAACACCGAGAACGCCAAGGTCACCGACAGCATGGCGACCAAGTCGTCCCACGAAGCCATCGACGGTGGCAGGGCGGTCAAAGAGACCGTCGAGGCGATGAAGTCGATTGCCGACAAGATCAGCATCGTCGACGACATCGCCTACCAGACCAACCTGTTGGCCCTCAACGCCGCGATTGAAGCCGCCCGCGCCGGCGAGCACGGCAAGGGATTCGCGGTCGTCGCCGCCGAGGTGCGCAAGCTCGCCGAGCGTTCCCAGGTCGCCGCCCAGGAAATCGGCGCCCTCGCCGGATCGAGCGTGACCATGGCCGAGAAAGCCGGCAAGCTGCTCGACGAGATGGTGCCGAGTATCAAAAAAACATCGGACCTGGTGCAGGAAATCGCCGCCGCGTCATCCGAGCAATCTTCCGGCGTCGGCCAGATCAATGGCGCCATGGGACAGTTGAATCAGGCGACGCAGCAGAACGCCTCCGCCTCCGAGCAACTGGCCGCCACCGCCGAAGAAATGGGCGGTCAGGCGCAGCAGTTGCAGGAACTGATGGGCTTCTTCAAGACCGCTTAGACAGGAGGAAGCCAGTCGGCGGCGCGTCCGCGCCACCGACTGGCCAGCACTTACATGTTGCGCCGGTACTGACCGCCAACTTCGTAGAGGGCATTGCTGATCTGCCCCAGGGAGCAGTGACGCACGGCCCCCATCAGCACGGCGAACACGTTCTGGTTGTCGATCACCGCCTGCTTCAGCTGCGCCAGCCACACCGGCGCCTGCTCGGCGTTGCGGGCGTGGAACTCGGCCAGACGCTGGAGTTGCGACTGCTTCTCTTCGTCGGTAGAGCGGGCCAGTTCGATCTCCGGCAGGGCGCTGCCCTTGGGATTGAGGAAGGTGTTCACGCCGATGATGGGGTGGGAGCCGTCGTGCTTCTTGTGCTCGTAATACATCGACTCTTCTTGGATCTTGCCACGCTGGTAGCCGGTTTCCATGGCGCCCAACACGCCGCCGCGGGAGGCGATGGCCTCGAACTCCTTCAGCACCGCCTCTTCCACCAGATCGGTCAGCTCGTCCATGATGAAGGCGCCCTGATTCGGGTTCTCGTTTTTCGCCACGCCCCACTCGCGGTTGATGACGAGCTGGATCGCCATGGCGCGGCGCACCGACTCTTCGGTCGGTGTCGTGATGGCTTCGTCGTAGGCGTTGGTGTGCAGGGAGTTGCAGTTGTCGTAGATGGCGATCAGGGCTTGCAGCGTGGTGCGGATGTCGTTGAAGTCCATCTCCTGGGCGTGGAGGCTGCGGCCCGAAGTCTGGATGTGGTACTTGAGTTTCTGGCTGCGTTCGTTGGCGCCGTACTTGTTCTTCATCGCCACGGCCCAGATGCGGCGGGCGACGCGGCCGATCACCGAATATTCCGGGTCCATGCCGTTGCTGAAGAAGAAGCTGAGATTGGGGGCGAAGTCGTCGATGTGCATGCCGCGCGCCAGATAGCTCTCGACGTAGGTGAAGCCGTTGGCGAGAGTGAAGGCGAGCTGGCTGATCGGGTTCGCGCCGGCCTCGGCGATGTGATAGCCGGAGATCGACACCGAGTAGAAGTTGCGCACCTGGTTGTGCACGAAGAACTCCTGGATGTCGCCCATCATCTTGAGGGCGAACTCGGTGGAGAAGATGCAGGTGTTCTGGCCCTGGTCCTCCTTGAGGATGTCGGCCTGCACCGTACCGCGCAGGCTGGACAGGGTCCATTCGCGGATCTTCTCGGCTTCGTCTTCGGTCGGTTCGCGTCCGTTGTCGGCCTGGAACTTTTCCAGTTGCCGGTCGATGGCGTTGTTGAAGTACATGGCCAGAATCATCGGCGCCGGGCCGTTGATGGTCATGGACACCGAGGTGCTCGGCGCACAGAGTTCAAAGCCGTCGTAGAGCACCCGCATGTCGTCGAGGGTGGCGATGGAGACGCCAGAGTTGCCGATCTTGCCGTAGATGTCGGGACGCGGGTCCGGGTCGCAGCCGTAGAGGGTCACCGAGTCGAAGGCGGTGGACAGCCGGTGGGCCGGCATGCCTTCGGAGACGCGCTTGAAGCGGCGGTTGGTGCGGAAGGCGTCGCCTTCACCGGCGAACATGCGCGTCGGGTCTTCGTTCTCGCGCTTGAAGGCGAACACGCCGGCGGTGTAGGGGAAGGAGCCGGGAACGTTTTCCTTCATCAGGAACTTGAGCAGTTCGCCCTCGTCCTCGTAGTGGGGCAGCACCACCTTGCGAATCTTGGTGCCAGAGAGAGACTCGGAAACCAGCACGGTACGGATTTCCTTGTCGCGAATTTTCACCACGTATTCGTCGCCGGCGTAGGCCGCTTTCATGTCGGGCCACATGCTCAGCAGCTTGCGGGCGTGGGGCGTCAGTTCGCCGTCCTTCCAGGTAATCAGCTCGTCGAAGTCGGCAGCGTTGCCCTGCTTGCCACAGCCCTCGAACAGAGCCTTGGCGGTCTTGAGGGACTGGCGCTCGCGGGCGATGGTGGCCTGGGCGATCACCAGCTTGTGGTAATCGCGCACCGCCTCGGCGATCTCGGCCAGGTAGCGGGTGCGCTCGGCCGGCACGATGGCGCGGCCAGGGGAGGAATGACGCACGGCCACTTTCGGCAGTACGCCCGCTGCCTCGGCCTTGAGGCCATGGCTGATGAGAGAGGGCAGCAGAGCCTGATAAAGCGCCGTGACGCCATCGTCGTTGAAGCGCGCCGCCATGGTGCCGAACACCGGCATGTCTTCCGGCTTCTCGCCGAAGCGTTCGCGATTGCGCTGGTACTGCTTGGCGACATCGCGCAGGGCATCCGCCGCGCCGCGACGGTCGAACTTGTTGATGGCGACGAAGTCGGCGAAGTCGAGCATGTCGATCTTCTCCAACTGGCTCGCGGCGCCGAACTCCGGCGTCATCACATACAGCGAGGTGTCCACGTGGGGCACGATGGCGGCGTCGCCCTGACCGATGCCCGAGGTCTCGATGATGACCAGATCGAAGCCCGCCAGCTTGCAGGCGGCCACCACTTCCGGCAGGGCCTTGGAAATCTCGCTGCCGGTGTCCCGCGTCGCCAGGGAGCGCATGAAGATGTTCGGATGCTCGATGGCGTTCATGCGGATGCGGTCGCCCAGCAGCGCGCCGCCGGTGCGCTTGCGCGAGGGGTCGATGGAGATCACGGCGAGCTTGAGCCGGTTGTCCTGATCGAGGCGGAAGCGGCGGATCAGCTCATCGGTCAGGCTCGACTTGCCGGCGCCGCCGGTGCCGGTGATGCCGAGCACGGGAACGCCGGTCTTGGCGGCCTTTTCCAGCAGAGCGGCCTTGGCCTTCTCGGGCCAGGTAGCGTTTTCCAGCGCCGTGATAATTCTTGCCAGGGCACGGCGGTCGCCGCCTTCGAGCGCCTGGGTATCCACAGGCGCCAGGGGCGAGAGGTCCACGTCGGCACGAGCCACCATGTCGTTAATCATGCCTTGCAGGCCCATCTTCTGGCCGTCTTCCACCGAGTAGAGATGAGTGACGCCGTACTCGTGGAGTTCCTTGATTTCCGCCGGCACGATGACACCACCACCACCGCCGAACACCATGATGTTTTCGCCGCCGCGCTGCCGCAGCAGGTCGAGCATGTACTTGAAGTATTCAACGTGGCCGCCCTGGTAGGAGGAGACGGCGATGCCCTGTGCGTCTTCCTGCAAGGCGGCGGTGACGATCTCGTCCACCGAGCGGTTATGGCCGAGATGGATCACCTCGGCGCCGGTGCCCTGGAGGATGCGGCGCATGATGTTGATGGAGGCATCGTGGCCGTCGAAGAGGGAGGCCGCCGTGACGAAACGCACCTTGTTCTTCGGCTTGTAGGGGGCGAGCTTGGCGGCGATGGACAGATCGGTCATGGCAACTCCGGGTCAAGAGACAGTGACAAATTTCTACTCAATCCATGATCTTAGGCGCTCACGCCGCCCCCCGCCATTGCCATTGCCGCCGGGAATCGTGCAAAATCCGCCAAGTTGCACATCAGGCTGCAACAGGCGTCCAGACGCCTCTTCGGTAATAAAATGGGCACGACATGTCAAATTCCGCCACCCGCGCCACGGTCGCCATGGGCTTCGTCACCGGCCTCCTCGCCGGCCCCCGCCGCGCCGGCCACGACCCGGCCGCGCTGCTGCAAGCGGTAGGTTTGGACCCGGCGCAGCTGGGCCAGGCCGGCGCCCGCGTCCCCCTCGACCGCTACGCCGCCCTCTACAACCATGTGACGCAAACCCTCGGCGACGAAGCCTTCGGACTCTTCTCGCGTCCCCTGCCCCTGGGCAGCTTCGAGTTTCTCGCCCGCGCCCTCGCCGGTGCTCCCACCCTGGCGGCGGCCCTGGAACGCTGCGGCCGCTTCCTGCCCCTGCTGCTGCCCGACCTGCAACTCGATCTGCGCCGCGACGCCGATGCGGCCGCGCTGGTAATTGCCGAAGCCACACCCTGGGCTTCCACGCCAGGCGACCCGGCACGGGTATTCGCTTTTGAGTGGCTGCTGCGTCTGATTCACGCCCTCGCCTGCTGGCTGGTGGGACGCGGCCTGGCGCTGGACGCCGTCGCCTTTCCCTACCCGCGTCCGCCCCACGCCGATGACTACGCGCTGATCTATACCGAGCATTCCAGCTTCGCCTCCGCCGGCCTCGAAGCCCGCTTCCACCCCACCCTGCTCGACCTGCCGATCCGCCGCGACGAAGATGCGGTCAATCTCTTCCTGCAAGGCGCACCGGGCAAGATCACCCTGCTCTACCGCCGCGACCGGGAAACCGTGCTCAAGGTGCGCGACCTGCTGCGCGACGCCCTGCCTACCGTACTCGGCCTCGACGACGTGGCGGCGCAACTGCATCTCTCGGAACGCACCCTGACGCGGCGCCTGGAAGAGGAAGGCGCCAACTTCCGCGCCATCAAGGACGCCCTGCGCCGCGACCTGGCCCTCGCCCGCCTCGCCCGTGGCGATGAAGCCATCGCCCAGATCGCCGCCGACCTCGGCTACGCCGACAGCTCCGCCTTCTTCCGCGCCTGCATGGTATGGACCGGCAAAGGGCCGACGGAGTATCGGAAGGGGTTTCCGCGCTAGGCGCCCACGTCCGACCTGAGGCCGCCGCTGCCCGCCGCGCGCCTTTATGTATGAGAGCGAACGGAACCGCCACGACCATGCGACTAGCCTTGGGCTTCCATCGGGAGTTCTCATGGCATCAGTGCATAGCATCCATAGCATCACCATCGCCCCGGCCGGTCGTGGCCGCCCATGGCGATGAAACGCCACACGTCAATCCGCCACGGACTGATCGCTCTGGCGCTGATCGCTTGCTTTAGCCCTGCCCGTGCCGACATACAGTTTCAATGCCCGGGGCAGCTCGCGGCGCTACAGAAGGACATACCGGGTTATCTGCGCGCCCTGGATATCGCGACCACCCTGGTGGTGCAGAGCGTGGATGCCCACTCCGGGGCGCTGACCCTGACCCTGACGACGCCTCCCAGCGATACGCGCACCCTCGATTTCAATACGCGCCCCGACTTCCAGCTCACCACCGAGCAGGTCCGCCTGCCGACGGCCCGGGGGAAGCCACGGCTGACGTCGACCGTGTCGCGCAAGGAGATCCTGCTGGCCCTGCTACAGCACGGTCGCACCACGGAATTCCGCGACGATGACTGCTCTCTCGAAGCCCTCACCGATCATATTGGCGTGCGGCAGAACATCGTGGTCTGGGCCGAGAACCTTTCCTGGATCTGGCCCAATGGCGGCGCGGCAAAATGGAATTCAAAATACTGGAACAAAGGGACGCCGCGACCGGGAGTTGCGTTGCACACGGCGCTCATGGACATCTTTCTGCATCAGGACAAATACGCCATCGGCTGCTACACCGCCGCCAAGATTGTGGTGGCACAGGGGGTGCTCGACTATTACCAGCGCGTCAAAGGCGACCCGGTGCGCAGTCGCCGGGTCGCCGCTGCCCTGCTGGCGGATGGCGAACCGCTGGTAGGCGTCGAGCCCGGCGCCATGTGGAGCTTTGAGGCCGACTTCGACCCCCGTGACACGCACCGGCCAGGGAAGCTGCTGACGCTTCATGCCGCGATAGCCGCGGATAATTTCGTTCCTGGCGACTGGGGCTATCTGCTCAACACCGATGCCGCCAGCTATCAGAAGACCGGCTACGAAGGATCAAATGCCATTTACCTCGGGCGCAACAAGTTTGGCGACTTTTACAACGACCGCCGCCACAGCTATACCTACGAGCAGAAGCTCAACGATGTCTACCAATGGCGCAACGGGGTGTTCAATCGAATACGGGATGCGAGCAAGATCAAGCCCCTGACCGACGCCGACATGAGCCGACTCAGTACAACCCCCGCCCAGGGGGGAATCCAGCTCGACATCCGCGCCACGCCCAAAACATTCTGACGAGGCGAGGACTACGGCAGTGGGCCATAGGCGCCAGAATCTCAGTGGTTATGGGCCTCTGCGCCCCGCTGTTCCACCGCCAGGGGCGTGAAGCGGGCCTGCTCGGTACTGCCGTCGGTGCGCTTGATCTGTACCACCACCTTCATGTCCGGCGCTGACGAATACTTGGCGTAGCCCTTGAGACGATTCTCGCCGTCGGGAGTCAAGGTCGAGGTGGCCTTGATCTTGCCCGCGATCAGGATGGCCGTGCCGGACACGCCGGTGCTGCTGAGCTTCTGGTCAGCGTGGTCGGTGAGGTAAACCACGATCGGGTTCTCGCGCACATCCTTGCTGTCCTGGGTCACGACCAGTTCCAGGTGGTAGGCGCCAGCCATGCGCAACTGGCCGCCATTGGGAGTTTCTACCTTATCGAGGGTGGCGTCATCGTGGGCCTGAGCGGGCAGGGAAAAGGCGGCAAAGAGGGCGAGGGCGAGATGCTTCATGGCAGTTCTCCTTGAGGATGAATCAAAAGGTTTCGGCTTCGCCGTCACGCAACAGCATGGCCAGGGGCTTTTCGCCCCAGAGGCGGAACATGACGGGGGTAACGAAGATATCGAGCAGGGTGGAACTAACGAGCCCACCAAAAATCACCACCGCTACGGGATGCAGAATCTCCTTGCCCGGCGCAGCGGCGGAGAGCAGCAGCGGCGTCAGGGCCAGGGCCGCGGTAAGGGCGGTCATCAACACCGGCGTCAGCCGCTCCAGAGAGCCGCGCAGCAGAAGGGCATCGCCAAAGCGTTCGCCCTCGAAGCGGGCAAGGTTGATGAAGTGGCTGATCTTGAGAATGCCGTTGCGGGTGCTGATGCCAGCGAGTGTGATGAAGCCCACCAGGGCGGCCACCGAGAGAGGCTGGCCGGCCAGGGCCAGTGCGGCCACGGCGCCAACCAGTGCCAGCGGAATGTTGGCCATCACCATCAGCGCCAGCCGCGCGGAACGGTAGCGTGAGAACAGCACGAGAAAGATCAGTGCGGTCGAAATCAGGGACAGCAGCGCGATCATGCGCGAAGCCTCCTCCTGGGCCTGAAACTGGCCTTCGAGAGCGGTGGTATAGCCCTCGGGCAAGGGCCGCGCGGCGATCTCGGCGCGAATCGCGGCCACCAGCCGGGCCAGATCGGCGCCGTCGGAATTGGCCGAGATCACGATGCGGCGCCGGCTATCGTCGCGCAGAATCTGATTCGGCCCCATCACCTCGCTGATCGTCGCCAGGCGCGACAGGGCGACCGGGCCGGAGGGGGTGTCGACCAGCACGTTGCCGATGCCTGCGCTGCCGCGCTGCCGGTCAGGCAGACGCAGCACCAGGTCGAAGCGCCGCGCGCCCTCGATCACCTGCGCCAGGCGAACGCCGGCGCCGTAAGCTTCGAGGGCTTCCACCACCTGGGCAGGCGTCACGCCAAGCTGGGCCGCCTGGGCGTAATCCACCTGCACCCGCAGTTGCGGCACCAGCACCTGCTTTTCGATTTGCAGGTCGGCGAGACCGGGAATCATGCCCAGTCGCCCGTGGAGATCAGCGGCCAGATGGCGCAGGGTCTCGGCATCATCACCGTAGATCTTGAGCGCAATCTGGGCGCGAACACCGGAGAGCATGTGGTCGAGGCGGTGGGCGATGGGCTGGCCCAGGGAGATGCCGGCGGGCAGCACCTGCAACTGATGACGGATGTCGTTGAATATCTCGTCGCGACTGCGCTCCGAGGTCTTCAGGCGCACGTCGATCTCGCTGTAATGGACGCCCTCGGCATGCTCGTCGAGTTCGGCGCGGCCGGTGCGCCGTCCGGTGTGGATCACCTCCGGTACTTGAAGAATCAAGCCCTCGGCCAGGGTGGCAATGCGATTGGATTCCGCCAACGAGGTGCCGGGATTCATCACCACATTGACCACCACGGTGCCCTCGTTGAAGGGGGGGAGAAAAGCACGGGGAAACCAGGGCACGGCAGCGGCAGCAATCGCCACGGCCGCAGCGGCGATCACCAGCACCCGGCGCGGTCGTGCCAGAGCCAGGCGCAGCCGGGGCTCCATGGTGGCCTTGAGGTGTGCAACCAGGCGACTATCGCCCTGGTGCAGCACCGGGGCATCTTTCAGCAGGTAATAGGACAGCACCGGTGTCACTGTTACCGCCACCAGCAGGCTGGCGAGAATGGAAACGATATAGGCAATACCCAACGGCGTGAACAACCGCCCTTCAATACCCGGCAGGGCAAACAGGGGCACAAACACCAGGGCGATGATGAGCGTGGCGTACACCACTGCCGAGCGTACTTCGAGGGACGCGCGGAACACCACCTCCAGTCGAGAGCGTGGCGATGGCAACGCGCGATTCTCCTTGAGCCGGCGCAGGATGTTCTCCACGTCCACCACGGCATCGTCCACCAGTTCGCCGATGGCGATGGCGAGGCCGCCGAGGGTCATGGTGTTGATGGAGAGGCCGAAGACCTGAAACACCAATGCCGTGACGAGGAGGGAAAGGGGAATCGCCGTGAGGGAAATGAAGGTGGTGCGGCCATTGGCGAGAAACAGGAACAGCACGACAGCCACTACGATGGCGCCATCGCGCAGGGCTTCCAGCACATTGCCCACCGAGGCGGAGATGAAATCCGCCTGGCGGAAGATGGTCTCCGGATTGCCGATACCCACAGGGCGGCCCCGCGCCAGCTCCGGCAAACGCGCTTCGATCTCCCGCGTTACCCGCACCGTATCGGCCTCCGGCTGCTTCTGCACCGAAAGGATCACCGCCGGCAACCCGTTGTGGGCCGCATCGCCGCGCTTCAGGGCCGGCGCAAAGCCCACCTCGGCCACCTGGCGCAGCAGCACCGGCTGACCGTTGCGCAGGCCAAGGGAGAGGTTGGCCAGATCGTCGAGTCGCGTCGTGCGCGAGACGTTGCGCACCAGCAGCTCACGGCCATGCTCATCGAGCAGACCGCCGCTGGTATTGGCGGCAAAGTTGCCGAGCGCCTTCTTCAGCTCGTCGAGACTCACCTTGAGTTCGCGCATTCGGCTCGTATCCGGCGTCACCCGCCACTGTCGCACTTCACCGCCAATCGGAATCACCTGGGCGACGCCAGGGATGGTCAGCAGCGCTGGACGCAATACCCAGTCGGCGTATTCGCGCACCTGCATCGGCGTTGCCTTGCCAGGGTCAATCGGCAGCATCAGCAGCATGATCTCGCCCATGATGGAGGTGACGGGCATCAACTGTGGCGCGGCCCCGGCGGGCAGTTGAGTGGCGGCTACCTGAAGACGTTCGGCCACCAGTTGGCGGTTGCGGTACACATCAGTACCCCAATCGAACTCGACGAAGACAATCGAGAGACCTACTGCCGACACGGAGCGCACCCGGCGCACACCGGCAACGCCATTCATGGCCGTTTCGACAGGAAAGCTGACCAGGGTTTCCACTTCCTCCGGCGCCATGCCGCCCGCTTCGGTCATCAACGTTACGGTGGGACGATTGAGGTCGGGAAATACATCCACGGGAAGGCGCGGTGCGGCAATCAGACCGGCAATCATCAGCGCGGCCGCAACGACCAAAACCAGCAGCCGATTTCTCAGGCTGGCGGAAAGAATGAAATTGAACATGGCCGCTTACCTGATCTGGCCGACGGCGGTTACGCCTTCCACCAGCACCCGCTCGCCGCCTTTGAGGCCCGACGTGACCAGCATGTCGCTGGCGTCCAGGGGCTGGACATCGACCCTGCGCGGCGCAAAGATTTCGGCTTTCTCGTGCACCCACAACCGCGCTTCGCCATTGGCCGCCTGGTTCAGGGCTGCCCGGGGAACACGCACACCCGCCACGGTCTCGGCGCCGCGAGCCAGCACCTTCACCGGCGCCCCCAGGGGCAATGCGCTTTCACCCTGGATGCGGAACAGCACCGGCAGAGCCTGCTCATTCAGGGCACGACCGACGCCGAGTACCGTCAGGACAAGAGTCTCGCCACCGGGGCCAAGGCCTTGCGCCGAGGCGATACCCTTCGCCGCGGCGAAGTCATAGGCCATCGCTTCCACCGCCAGACGTTGTGGATCAACGATCTCGAACAGGATCTCCCGCGCATCCACCACCTGACCAGCCACCGGGCCGCTGCGCGCAATGCGGCCAGATACCGGCGCCACCAACGTCTCGCGGCCATCCACGCCTGCCGCCACCGCCGCCTTGCGCTGACGTGCGCCGGCCAGCTCGAACTCGGCCTGTTCCAGATCGCGCTTGGCGATGAAATGGGAAAGCTCCCGGTAGCGGGCGACGCGCTTCTCCAGCACCTTGATCTGGGACGCCGCCTCCGCCACCTGGCCCCGCGCCGCGCCCCTATCGACGCCGGCGGCTACCGGCGTCAGCCAGGCCAGCACCTCGCCCTTCCTCACCGGCTGCCCGAGCACCGGCAAGCCCTCGGCGCCAGCCAGCAGACGCCCGGCGAAAGCGGCCTGGACGCGACCACCGACCGCCGGGTCCATGGTCACCTTGCCCGCCAGTTCCCAGGCGCGGGCGAACTGCCCTGCCTCAGCGACGGCAGTGCGCAGGCCGAGGGCGCGTTGGGACGGCTTGGGAATGAACAGGCTGCCATCAGGCCGTCGTTGCGGCACTTCACCCCGGGGCGGCGGGGATTGAGCACCCGATACGGCGGCCGGCGGCGCTTCCTCGTGCTGATGCCCCTCGTGGGCCAGTCCGGGTTGCGGATCACCCAACATGCCAAATGCAGCCAGCCAAAACAGGACCGCCCTGGGAGCCGCGTGGAACGGGCGTTTCAGCAGCACCCATGCCAGGATGCCCGCCAATAGGGCGCCTGCGGCCCATCGCCATGGAAACGCCCATTCCACGCGGCCTGCAGGCGGGCCAACCGACGCCAGATCGAGCCGCAGGGGCAGCAGGTCGGTATCTTCGCCGGCACGGACAGTCACGGTCAGATCGTGGGCTGCGCCAGCCTTGAGCCAGGAGGCCTCGGCCTGGTAAATACCCTGATCGCCGCCCGTGGCCGTGGACCTGCCGCCGGGACTCTCAATCTCGATCACGGCGCCGCTCACCGGCACATTGCTGGTGAAGTGATCGAGGAACAGGGTTAGGCGCTGCCCTCCCTTCTCTTCGGGTTCGGCAAGCATCAGCAATTCGAAGAGCTCAGATGCCGCCTCGGCGCGGGGCAGGACGGTGGCGGAATGGGCGACGCTGGCGGCAGAGACCGGCTTGTCGCCGTGATCGTGGCCCTCGTGGGCGAGAACCGGGAAGGCCAGCGCTGCCGCCAGGGCCATCAGGTAGGAACGGAATATTTTCATGGTCGCTTTCTCTCGTCGGTGAAACCCTCTCGGGTTCATGGCGAAACAAAGCGGCGAGCGCCCTGATCAGGCTAATGTCATATCACGGAGCAGCCCGCCGCCTCAGGCGACGGGGCGGGGCGGGCGACGCAGGGCCTCGGGAGTCGCCTGGTCAGCGAGCCGGGCGGGACGTGATTGCTGCACGTGGGAGCCAGTGAACGTGGCGTGACGCAACTCCGTCACGGCGATCAGACCGGAGCAGGCCAGATGACAAAAACCGCACTGGTCGCAATCGCCGGCAGCGAACGGATCGGCAGGCGCCTCGTCACCCATGGTTGGGGACGTGCTGCCGTGATGACCCTCGTGATGATCCATGGCGCCATGATCGGCCGTTGCCTGATGCGCCATTTCCATGACCTGACCGCCACAAAACGGCATCGCCACCGCCGCCACGGCAGCCAAGGGCAACCAGAGGGCGGCGAGCAGAAGAGGCAGGTGTCGAAGCCAGTGTCGGTTCATGAGTTTGATTCTGGGGGGGCACTCCCTTCCGACTATAAGCCGAAAGGGAAGTTCCGCCCTTTACTCCTCATCTTCCTTCAAGGTATGGCCGGCCATCAGTTTCTGCTGGGTCTGGGGCGGCACCTGGGCGTGGCGGGCGAACTCGATGCTGTAGCTGCCCTGGCCGCCGGTCATGGACTTCAGGCGCGAGGCATAGTCGCCGATCTCGGCCAGGGGCACTTCGCCGGCAATGGCGACGCTACCCGGCCCCCGCGGCGTGGTGCCGGTGACGTGGCCGCGACGGCTGGAGAGGTCGCCGGCGAGTTCGCCCATGTGGCTCTCGGAAGCGCTGATTTCGATATTGACGATGGGTTCCAGCACAATGGGCTTGGCGGCCAGGATGGCCTCGATGGTGGCCTTGCGGCCGGCAGTGACGAAGGCGACCTCCTTGCCGTCCACGGCGTGGGTCTTGCCGTCGTACACCGTGACCTTGATGTCATCCACCGGATAGCCGGCGATGACGCCGTCGGCGAGGGCCTGACGCACCCCCTTTTCCACCGCCGGCATGAACACGCCGGGAATCACACCGCCCTTCACCGCGTCCACGAACTCGAAGCCGGCGCCGCGCTCCTGGGGCTCGATACGCAGATAGACCTCGCCAAACTGGCCGGCGCCTCCGCTCTGCTTCTTGTGGCGGCAGTGACCTTCGGCGTTGCCGGTGATGGTTTCACGATAGGGAATGCGCGGCGGCTTGGTATCGAGTTCAAGCTTGTACTGGCTCGCCATCTTTTCCAGCTTGTAGCGCAGGTGCATTTCGCCGAGGCCGCGTATCACCGTTTCGTGGGTGGTCGGGTGGCGCTCCATCTTGAAGCAGGGGTCTTCGAGTTCGAGCTTGTGCAGGATGTCGAACAGGCGCTGCTCGTCACCCTTGCGCTTGGTTTCCACCGCCAGGCCCTGCATCGGCTGCGGGAATTCGAGGGGCTTGAGGTGGATGTGGTCTTCGTCGTGGGAGTCGTGCAGCACGGCGTCGAACTCGACTTCCTCTACCTTGGCAATGGCGCCCAAATCGCCGGGAATCAGTTCATCCACCTCGACATAGTCCTTGCCTTGCAGCTTGTAGAGGTGGCCGACCTTGAACGGTCGTTTGCCGTCGCCGACGAAGAGTTGCGAGTCCTTGCGCAGCGTTCCCTGATGAATACGGAACACACCGACCTTGCCCATGTAGGGATCGGCAATGACCTTGAAGACGTGAGCCAGCACATGCTGGGCCGGGTCGGGCTGACGCTGAAATTCTTCCGTCACGCTACCCGGCTCACCTTTGAAGAAGGGCGGCGGATTGCCCTCGGCGGGATTCGGCGCCAGGGACTCCAGCACATGCAGCAGTTGCGGTACGCCGGCGCCGGTCTTGGCGGAAACGAAGAGAATGGGGATCAGATGGCCAGCGCGCAGAGCCTTCTCGAAGGGAGCGTGGAGGTCGGCGGCGGAGGGGTCCTTGCCTTCGTCGAGATAACGCGCCAACAGGTCTTCATCTTCCTCGACGATCTGGTCGATGAGGGCGCGATGGGCGGCGGCAACGGAATCGAAATCGGCGTCGCCGGAGTCGGCCTCCAGCACTTCGACCACATCCTGGCGGTTGTGGGCCGGCAGGTCGAGGATCAGGCACTCCTTGCCGAAGCGCTCGCGCACTGCGTTCACCAGACCCGGCAGGTCCACGTTGTCGGCGTCGATCTTGTTGATGACGATCATGCGGCACAGGCCCCGCGCGGCGGCGGCCTTCATCATGCGCTCGGTGGCGAGCTCGATGCCGGTCTGGGCGTTGATGACCACCAGGGCGGTATCGACACCGGCGAGGGCGGCCACCGCCTGGCCGGCGAAATCGGGGTAGCCCGGCGTGTCGACGATATGCAATTGGATGCCGCCATGACTGCAATGACAGAGGGCGGAGTTGAGAGAGTGGCCGGCGACTTTTTCCTGGGGATCGAAGTCGCAGACTGCGCTGCCCTTGGCGGCAATGGCACCCGCCGTGTGCAGCAGGGCTTCAGCCAGAGTGGTCTTGCCGGCGCCGCCATGACCCACCAGAGCCACGCTGCGAATCGAGTCGACGCTGTATTTCGTGGAATTCACTGCCATGGCGCACCTCCCATTGTTGTTGGTCGTTGCGGCCATTTTACGCCCGCCGGCGGTGGGCTGGCTTAGCGCGCGGCGCGCTGGGAGAAACAGGATTCGAGGGAGCGCACGGAGTCGGCGGCGCTGGCGCCGGCAAGGTCGCACTCGCCTCTGGGGTTGGGAATATAGACCTTGCCGCCGGCAGCCACCACGGCGCGATATTCGTCTTCGGAGATGCCAACCGGGACGGTCGGTTCGGCTGGCTTGCCTCCTCCACTGCGCCCTCCGTTCGGCACGGAGGGAGACGATGGCCGTAGCGCCGGGGATGTCGGCCCCCAGTCGCCACCCACCGGCGGCTTGGTGGTTCTGGCGTTGCGCGCGGACGGGGGCGGCTCGGACGAGAGGGTAATCACGTTCGGTCCCCGGGAACCGCCGCTGTTCTTGATGAACTTGGCGATGAAGAAGATTGACCAAATCATGACCCCGGCCAGGGTCAGCAGGATGAACGTCCCGCTGATGAGCTTCCACAGCTTCTGCTTCCAGTTGAGAGGGCGATCCTCGGCAAGCGCGCTCATTGCAAAAACCCTACTCGACGGTCACCGATTTCGCGAGGTTGCGCGGTTTGTCCACATCAGTGCCCTTGACCAGGGCGACATGGTAGGAGAGCAGTTGCAGCGGTACCACGTGGAGCACGGGAGAGAGGGCGCCGTAGTGTTCAGGCAGGCGCAGCACATGCAAGCCCGGCTCCTCGGCAATGCTCGAATCGGCGTCGGTGAATACATACAGCTCACCGCCCCGGGCCTTCACTTCCTGGATGTTGGACTTGAGCTTTTCCAGCAGGGCGTCGTTAGGAGCGACGGCGATCACCGGCATGTTCTTGTCCACCAGGGCCAGCGGGCCGTGCTTGAGTTCACCGGCCGGATAGCCTTCGGCGTGGATGTAGGAGATTTCCTTGAGCTTGAGGGCGCCTTCGAGGGCGATCGGGTAGTGGTGGCCACGACCGAGGAAGAGGGCGTGGTGCTTGTCGGCAAAACGCTGGGCCCATTCCTTGATTGCCGACTCCAGCACCATCACCTGCTGCACGGCGGCGGGCAGGTGGCGCAGGGCGGTGAGGTGGGTCTGCTCGGCCTCGGCGCTCAAGTTGCCCTTCTGCTTCGCCAGCACCAGGGTAAGCAGGAACAGGGCGGCCAACTGGGTGGTGAAGGCCTTGGTGGAGGCAACGCCGATCTCGGGGCCGGCACGGGTGATGAAGCGCAGGGCGCAGTCACGGACGATGGCGGATTCGGGCACGTTGCAGATGGCGAGGGTGATCTGCTGGCCGTTTTCTTTGGCGTAGCGCAGGGCGGCGCCGGTGTCGGCGGTCTCACCGGACTGGGAAATGGCGACCACGAGTTGCTTTGGGTTGTGCACCGAGACGCGGTAGCGGTATTCGCTGGCGATTTCAACCGTGGTCGGCACGCCGGCGATGGCTTCGAGCCAGTAGCGGGCGACGAGGCCCGAGTGGTAGCTGGTGCCACAGGCGAGAATCAGCACCGAGTCCACGTCCTTCAGCAGGGCGGCGGCATCGGCGCCGAACAGGCCAGGCTGTACGCTCTTGGCAGCGCCGGCCATTTCCAAAGTGTTGGCGAGGGCGTCGGGCTGCTCGAAGATTTCCTTCTGCATGTAGTGGCGGAAGCGGCCCAGTTCGACGGCGTCAGCGGAGAGTTGCGACAGGGCCACCGGACGTTCCACCGGACTGCCATCGGCCCGCAGCACACGCCAGGCATCGGCAGTGAGTTCGGCAATATCGTCATTTTCGAGATACACCATGCGCCGCGTCACTTGCAGCAGCGCCGAGGCGTCGGATGCGGCGTAGTGGCCTTCGTCGCCAATGCCCAGCAACAGGGGCGCGCCATCGCGAGCGACGACAACGCGCTCCGGTTCACTGGCGCGCACCACGGCGATGGCATAGGCGCCCTTGAGACGCTGCACCGCCTTGCAAACGGCGGCGAGCAGGCTAACTTCAGTCTTCAGCAGGTTCTCGATCAGGTGGGCGACCACCTCGGTGTCGGTGTCGGAATTGAAGGCATAACCCAGGGCCAGCAGCTCAGTCTTGATCTCTTCAAAGTTCTCAATGATGCCGTTGTGCACGATGGCGAGGCCGCCGGAAATGTGCGGATGAGCATTGCGTTCCGAGGGCACCCCATGGGTGGCCCAGCGGGTGTGGGCGATGCCGGTGGCGGCGCTGATGGCGGTAGCCTGGGCCTGCGCTTCGAGTTCGGCGACACGGCCAACAGAGCGCAGGCGCTGAACTTCACTGCCGCTGACGACGGCGAGGCCGGCGGAATCGTATCCACGGTATTCGAGCTTCTTCAGGCCCTCGATGAGAATGGAGACGATATTGCGGCCGTTCTTTTCAGCCGCGGCGACGATGCCGCACATAGCTCAATCCTTCTTGATTTTCTGCGGCCGCTTCCAGCCGGGAATGGAAAGCTGCTTGGCGCGGGAGACAGTGAGGGTCTCCGGCGGTGCATCCTTGGTCAGGGTGGTGCCGGCGCCAAGAGTGGCGCCGCGACCGACGGTGACCGGGGCGACCAGTTGGGTATCGGAGCCAATGAAGACATCGTCCTCGATCACAGTGCGGAACTTGTTGGCGCCGTCGTAGTTGCAGGTGATGGTGCCGGCGCCGACATTGACGCGTTGGCCCACGGTAGCATCGCCGACGTAGGCGAGATGATTGGCCTTGGAATGGGCAGCAATGGTGGAGTTCTTCACTTCGACGAAGTTGCCGATGTGTACGTCCTCGGCCAGCACGGTGCCAGGGCGCAGGCGCGCGTAAGGGCCAATGATGGAGGCCGGGCCGACCTCGGCATCTTCAATGTGGCAGAAGGCCTGGATGCGGGCGCCGGCGGCGACCTTGGCGTTCTTCAGCACACAATGGGGACCAACGCTGACGCCGTCGGCGAGTTCGACACGGCCCTCAAAAACACAGCCGACGTCGATGCTCACATCGCGGCCACAAACCAGTTCGCCGCGGATGTCGATGCGGTTCAGATCAGCCAGGGTAACGCCGGCATCGAGCAGGTCATTGGCGAGGTTGCGCTGATGAATGCGCTCCAGTTCCGCCAGTTGCCGCTTGCTGTTCACGCCTTCGGTCTCCCAGGCATGAGCGGGGTGCGTCGCGCTCACCTCCAGGCCCTCGCCTACCGCCATGGCGACGATGTCGGTGAGGTAGTACTCGCCCTGGGCATTGCGATTGCCGAGGGTCGGCAGCCAGGCTTGCAATGCCGCCGTCGGCGCCACCAGGATGCCGGTGTTGATTTCATGGATCGCGCGTTCGGCATCGTCGGCATCCTTCTCTTCGACAATGCGCATCACCTTGCCGCCGGCGCGGACGATGCGGCCGTAGCCTCGCGGGTTGTCTAGATGCACCGTGAGCAATGCGAGACCACCACTGGCGGCAAGCTGGAGCAGTCGCGCCAGAGTTTCGGTTTGCGTCAGAGGTACGTCGCCGTAGAGCACCAGAGTCGGCTGGGTGGGATCAAGATGGGGCAGCGCTTGCAGCACGGCGTGGCCGGTGCCGAGTTGCGGCTCCTGTTTCGCCCACAGCAGATCGGGAGCAGCAAGTGCCTCCCGCACCCGTTCGCCGCCATGACCGTAGACGACGACGATGCGCGATGGAGCGAGGTTGCGCGCGGTGTCGATGACCCGCGCCAGCATGGGCTTGCCACCAATGCCGTGCAGCACTTTCGGCAGGTCGGAGTGCATGCGCTTGCCTTGACCGGCAGCGAGGATGACGACATTCATTTTTCGACTGGCCTTGAAACGCAAACCCCGCCAAGGGCGGGGTTTGCTATGACTGGATCAGCGCGGCAGCACCGAACTGCCCATGAGGAATTCATCTACCGCTCGCGCGCATTGCCGTCCCTCGCGAATCGCCCATACCACCAGCGACTGGCCGCGACGCATGTCACCGGCGGCGAACACCTTGGCCACATTGGTGGCGTAGGCCTGACTGCCTTCGGTGGCGGCGTTCACGTTGCCGCGATTGTCCTTGGCGACGCCGAAGGCATCGAGCACACCTGCCACCGGCTGGGTGAAGCCCATGGCGAGGAAGGCGAGGTCGCAGGGAATGGTGAACTCGCTGCCGGGAATCTCGGACATCTTGCCGTCCTTCCATTCCAGACGCACGGCCTTGAGGGCTTTCAGCACACCCTTTTCACCGATGAATTCCTTGGTCGCGATCGACCAGTCGCGGCTGCAACCTTCATCGTGGGAAGAAGAAGTGCGCATCTTATTCGGCCAGTAGGGCCAGGTCACTGCCTTGTTTTCCTGCTCCGGCGGACGCGGCATCAATTCAAACTGGGTGATGCTGGCAGCGCCGTGGCGGTTGGAGGTGCCAACGCAGTCGGAGCCGGTATCGCCGCCACCGATCACCACCACATGCTTGCCGGCAGCGGAAATCGGGTTCTTGCCGACACCGGACTTGGTGCCGGAAGCGACCGCCTTGTTCTGGGGAATCAGGAATTCGAGAGCGTAATACACGCCCTTGAGGTCGCGGCCCGGCACCGGCAGGTCGCGCGGGGTTTCGGAACCGCCGGCGAGGACCACGGCGTCGAAATCCTTCTTCAGCTTGTCGGCGCCGATCACTTTCTTGGCATCATTGACGATGCCGGCAGGCAGCTTGCTGTCTTTCGAGATCAGGGTCGAGGTGACGAACTTGACGCCCTCGGCCTTCATCTGCGCCATGCGCCAGTCGATCAGGCGCTTGTCCATCTTGAAGTCGGGAATGCCGTAACGCAGCAGGCCGCCAACGCGGTCATTCTTCTCGAACACCGTGACATCATGACCGGCGCGGGCCAGTTGCTGGGCAGCGGCGAGGCCAGCGGGGCCGGAACCGACCACGGCCACTTTCTTGCCGGTCTTCACCGTAGCGATCTGTGGCGTGACCCAGCCATTCTCGCCGGCCTTGTCGATGATGGCGCGCTCGATGGACTTAATGCCCACCGGATCGGCATTGATGCCGAGGGTGCAGGCCGCCTCGCAAGGCGCCGGGCAGATGCGGCTGGTGAACTCGGGGAAGTTGTTGGTGGAATGGAGTACCTCGATGGCCTCCTTCCAGTTGCCGCGATAGACCAGATCATTCCAATCGGGAATGATGTTATTCACCGGGCAGCCGTTATTACAGAACGGCACACCGCAGTCCATGCAGCGCGCGCCCTGGGTCTTGGCTTGCGCGTCCGTCAGATGATGGACGAACTCCTGGTAGGTGCGGACGCGGCTATCGGCAGCGTCATAAGCCTCGGAGAGGCGCTGGAACTCGAGAAATCCTGTGGGCTTACCCATGATGCGTCTCGCTAGATTGGTTCGTGGTTAAGCAACTTTGCGCTGCTCGGTTGCCGCAGATTCCTTGAGGGCGCGGCGATATTCGTTCGGCATCACCTTGACGAAGCGACCGATCCACTCGGACCAATTGGCCAGAATGTCGGTGGCGCGCTGACTGCCGGTGAGGTCACGATGCTTTTCCAGCAGACCCTTGATGGTGGCCTCGTCGGACCCGCCGCGATGCCAGGGCGTGTCAGTCGGCTGCTGCGCTTCCGGTAGCACCTTTTCCAACGCCACCATGGCGAGATTGCAACGCTTGTCGAACATGCCATCCTCGTCGAGGACGTAGGCGACGCCGCCGCTCATGCCGGCGGCGAAGTTGCGGCCGGTGGCGCCGAGCACCAGCACGGTACCGCCGGTCATGTATTCGCAACCGTGGTCACCGGTGCCTTCGACGACGGCGGACGCACCCGAGTTACGCACCGCAAAACGCTCGCCGCCAACGCCACGGAAGAACACCTCACCTTGAATAGCGCCGTAGAGCACGGTGTTACCGACAATGATGTTCTCGCAGGGCTTGCCGCGGAAAGCCTTGGGCGGACGCACGATGATGCGGCCACCGGAAAGGCCCTTGCCGACGTAGTCGTTGGCTTCGCCGACGAGGTCAAGGGTGATGCCCTTGGCGAGGAAGGCGCCGAAGCTCTGGCCGGCGGTGCCGGTCATGTTCACGGTGATGGTGTCGTCGGGCAGGCCGGCATTGCCATAGCGGCTGGCGACCTGATTTGAAAGCATGGTGCCGACGGTGCGATTAAGGCTCTTCACCGGCGATTCGATCACCACCTTCTGCTGCTTCTCCAGCGCCGGAGCGGCCTTGGCGATCAGGGTGTGATCGAGGGCCGGGCCGAGGTTGTGGTCCTGGGTCTCGCAATGGACGCGGGCGACGCCTTCCGGCACCGGCGGCATATAGAAAATCTTCGAGAAGTCGAGGCCACTGGCCTTCCAGTGTTCGACGCCCTTGCGGGTGTCAAGCAGGTCGCTGCGGCCGACGAGGTCATCGAACTTGCGGATGCCGAGCTGGGCCATGAGTTCGCGGGCTTCCTCGGCGACGAAGAAGAAGTAGTTCACCACGTGCTCGGGCTGGCCGGAGAAGCGCTTGCGCAGCACCGGGTCCTGGGTGGCGACGCCGACCGGGCAGGTGTTGAGGTGGCACTTGCGCATCATGATGCAGCCTTCGACCACCAGAGGGGCAGTGGCGAAACCAAATTCGTCGGCGCCGAGCAGGGCGCCGATGACCACGTCGCGACCGGTCTTCATCTGGCCGTCCACCTGGACACGAATGCGGCCGCGCAGGCGATTCAGCACCAGGGTCTGCTGGGTTTCGGCGAGGCCGAGTTCCCACGGCGTACCGCAGTGCATGACCGAAGACAGGGGCGAGGCGCCAGTGCCGCCATCGTGGCCGGAGATAACGACGTGATCGGCCTTGGCCTTGGAAACACCGGCCGCCACAGTACCGACGCCGACTTCGGACACCAGCTTGACGGAGATGCTGGCGCTCGGGTTGGAGTTCTTCAGGTCGTGGATCAGCTGCGCCAGATCCTCGATGGAGTAGATGTCATGGTGGGGCGGCGGCGAAATCAGGCCGACACCGGGCACGGAATGGCGCAGGAAGCCGATGTACTCGGAAACCTTGTGGCCAGGAAGCTGGCCGCCCTCGCCGGGCTTGGCGCCCTGAGCCATCTTGATCTGGATCTGGTCGGAGTTGGCCAGATACTCGGCGGTGACGCCGAAGCGGCCGGATGCCACCTGCTTGATGGCGGAACGCAGGGAATCGCCCTCTTGCAGCACCAGGTCGCGCTCAATGCGCGACACACCGATGAGTTCGGAGAGCTTTTCGCCGCCCTTGAGCTTCTTGAAGCGGGTCGGGTCCTCGCCACCTTCGCCGGTATTAGACTTGCCGCCGATGCGGTTCATGGCGATAGCCAGCGTGGAGTGGGCTTCGGTGGAAATGGAGCCGAGGGACATGGCGCCAGTTGCAAAGCGCTTGACGATATCCTTGGCCGATTCGACTTCTTCCAGCGACACGGGCGGACCGGCGGGACGGATGTCGAACAGGCCGCGCAGGGTCATATGACGCTTGGTCTGGTCGTTGATGATGCGGGCGTATTCCTTGTAGCTCTCGGATTTGCCCGTACGGGTGGAATGCTGCAACTTGGCAATCGCGTCCGGCGTCCACATGTGGTCTTCGCCACGGATGCGGAAGGCGTAGCTGCCGCCGGCATCGAGTTCCGTGGCCAGCACCGGATCGGCGGAGAAGGCCGCCAGGTGGGTACGCACGGCTTCTTCCGCCACTTCGGCGAGACCGATGCCTTCCACCTGGGTGGCGGTGCCGGTGAAGTACTCGGCAACGAAGCCAGAGTTGAGGCCAATGGCCTCAAAAATCTGCGCACCGCAGTAGGACTGATAGGTGGAAATGCCCATCTTGGACATGACCTTGTTGAGGCCCTTGCCCACCGCCTTGACGAATTTCTTCTGGGCTTCCTTGGCGTCCTTGCCGGAGAAGTCGGCAATGGTTTCCAGGGTCAGCCAGGGGCAGACCGCCTCAGCGCCATAACCGGCGAGGAGGGCGAAGTGATGGACCTCACGCACGGAACCGGTATCGACGACGAGGCCAGTGCTAGTGCGCAAGCCCTTGCGCACCAGGTGCTGATGGATGTTGGAACAGGCCAGCAGGGCCGGAATGGCGACGCGCTCACGCTTGACGTTGCGATCGGAAAGGATGATGACGTTGTAGCCATCGGCAACCGACTTTTCTGTCGCAGCGCGCAGGCGGGCCAGGGCCGAACCACAACCCTCGGCGCCCTCGGCCACCGGGTAGGTGATGTCGAGCACCAGGGACTTGAAGCGGCCCTTGGTCAGCTTGTCGATGGCCAGCAAGCGGCCGAGATCGTCGGCCATCAGCACCGGCTGGGTGACCTCAAGGCGCGGCGTCAGGGGCTCGTCGGGATCGGTGAGGCCGAGCAGATTGGGGCGCGGACCGATGAAGCTGGCCAGGGACATGACGATTTCTTCGCGGATCGGGTCGATCGGCGGATTCGTCACCTGGGCGAACAGCTGCTTGAAGTAGGTGTAGAGGGGCTTGTTCTTGCTCGACAGCACCGGCAGGGCGGTGTCGTTGCCCATGGAGCCGGTGGCTTCCTCGCCGTTCTTGGCCATGGGTTCGAGGATGAACTTGATGTCCTCCTGGGTGTAGCCGAAGGCCTGCTGGGTATCGAGCAGGGACTCCTGCATCTTCCACTTGGCCTTGGCCTCGGGGAGGTCGCCGAGGAAGACGCGGGACTCTTCGATCCACTTGCCATAGGGCTCGGCGGTGGAGACGCTCTTCTTGAGCTCGGCATCGTCGATGATGCGGCCCTGCTCTAGGTCGATGAGGAACATCTTGCCCGGTTGCAGACGCCACTTCTTGACGATCTTCTCTTCCGGGAAAGTCAGCACACCCATTTCGGAAGCCAGCAGAACGATGTCGTCCTCGGTAACCAGGTAGCGAGCCGGACGCAGGCCGTTGCGGTCGAGGGTGGCGCCGATCTGGCGGCCGTCGGTGAAGGCGACGGCGGCGGGACCGTCCCAGGGTTCCATGATTGGGGCGTGGAACTCGTAGAAGGCGCGCCGTTCGGCGTCCATCAGGGGGTTGGTGGCCCAGGCCTCGGGAATCAGGGTCATCATGGCGTGGGGCAGGGAATAGCCGCCCATCACCAGGAGTTCAAGTGCGTTGTCGAATGACGCGGAGTCGGACTGGCCTTCGACGATCAGGGGCCACAGCTTGTCGAGGTCGGAACCGAGCCACTTGGAGGCAGTGGCTTTCTGCCGCGCCGCCATCCAGTTGATGTTGCCGCGCAGGGTGTTGATCTCGCCGTTGTGGGCGATCATGCGGAACGGGTGAGCCAGATCCCAGGTGGGGAAGGTGTTGGTGGAGAAGCGCTGATGAACCAGAGCCAGGGCCGAGGTCAGGCTCTTGTCCTGGAGGTCAAGATAGTACTCGCCGACCTGGTGGGCCAGCAGCATGCCCTTGTAGCCGATGGTGCGGGAGGAAAGCGTGGTGATATAGAACTGTTTGCCGTCGGCAAGATTGAGAGCGCGAACCTGATGCTCAACGCGCTTGCGGATGACGAAGAGTTTGCGCTCGAAGGCGTCCTGATCGGCAAGGCTTTCGCTCCGCCCGATGAAGACCTGGCGCACCACGGGCTCCATGTCCTTGGCCGCCTGGGCCAGCCCCTTGTTGTTGCGCGGTACATCACGCCAACCGAGGAATGCCTGACCCTCTTCATGAATGATGCGGGCGACGGCGGATTCGCAGGCCGCCCGCCCATTGGCGGACTGGGGCAGGAAGATGTTGCCGCAAGCGTAGGCGCCAGCCGCTGGCAACTTGATGCCGACCTGGGTCGCTTGGGCGCGCAAGAACGCGTCCGGAAGCTGAATCACGATACCGGCGCCGTCGCCCAGCAAGGGGTCGTAACCCGTCGCACCGCGGTGGGTCAGGTTTTCGAGAATCTTCAGGCCCTGGGCCACGATGTCGTGGCTCTTCTTGTTCTTGATATGGGCAACGAAACCGACGCCACAGGCATCATGTTCGTTGGCGGGGTCATAGAGACCCTGGCGCTGGGGCAGATCCATCAGTCTTTCCTCTAAGGGGCGATACGGGCCGCTCAACCCAAAGCCAAACGGCGCAACGTCAAAAAAGCCGGGCAACCCATGGTGGCGCACCGGCTTCGTTATTTCCAAAGGCGAACTGGCAAATATACCGGCAAATGGACATGACTTCAATACGTTGCCGGTCCGGAACAGCGCCGGGAGGCCTTAGATTTCCCCGACGGCAAACAGACGCCGATGTTCGCGCATGGCGTAACGGTCAGTCATGCCGGCAATGTAATCGGCGATGGCGCGCGGTGTGCTTTGGGCGGCCATGGCCAGGTATTGGGGCGGCAACAGGCGCGGGTCAGCCATGAAGGCGGAGAACAGGTCGCTGATGATGCGTCGCGCCTTGTTGGTCATGCGCAGGACGAGATAGTGCTGATACAGCTGTTGGCGCAGAAAAGCCTTAAAGAGGCGATTCTCCTCCCGCATCGCCTCCGAGAAGCCCACCAGAACTGGGGCGGCATGAATGTCATCGAGAGTGGCCGGTGCATGGGCGTCGATACGACGCTGGGTCTCCGCCAGCAGGTCGGAAACCTGGGCGCCGATCATGCGGCGCACGGTTTCGTGGATCAAGCGCCGCTCTCCCAGGCTAGGGAATTCCCGGCGGGCTTCGTCGGCATGACGAGCAAACAGGCTGACCTCCTCAAGCTGCTCAATGCTCAGCAAGCCGGAGCGCAAACCGTCGTCCACATCGTGGTTGTTATAGGCGATTTCGTCAGCGAGGTTGCATATCTGGGCCTCCAGGGAGGGACGCCGGTTGTCGAGAAAGCGCCGTCCCAAGTCCCCCAGCTCTCTCGCCTTAGCCGGAGAACAGTGCTTGAGGATGCCTTCGCGTGTCTCGTACATCAGATTCAAGCCGTCGAAGGCACCGTAGCGCTCCTCCAGGCGATCGACGATACGCAGGCTTTGCAGGTTATGCTCGAAGCCGCCATAGTCGCCCATACATTCGTTGAGGGCATCCTGGCCCGCGTGGCCAAAGGGCGTGTGGCCGAGGTCGTGAGCCAGGGCGATGGCTTCTGCCAGGTCGTCGTTAAGCCGCAGCGCCCGCGCCACGGCACGGGTGATCTGGGCAACCTCGATGGAGTGGGTCAGGCGGGTGCGGAACAGGTCGCCTTCGTGATTGACGAAGACCTGGGTCTTGTATTCCAGGCGCCGAAACGCGGTGGAATGAATGATGCGATCCCGGTCACGCTGAAACTCGCTGCGCGCCTGAGGACGCGGTTCCGGATATTCCCGACCGCGAGAGTACTCATCACTCACCGCGTAGGTGGCGAACTCAGTCACAGCAGGACTCGATGGCGGCGACGATTTCGCTGCGGGGTGCATCGGCCCAGGTCACGGCCTCTCCTACACGCTTCATCAGCACCAGACGCAAACGGCCGGCCATGACCTTTTTGTCGTGGCTCATGAATTCCAAATAGCGCTCAGCACCGAGGCGGGGGCCGCGTATGGGGAGCTTCGCCCGCTCCAGCAGCCGCACCACGCGCTCCGCATCGCTATCGGTGAGCCATCCCAGACGGCGCGAAAGCTCGGCGGCCATGACGGTACCCGCCGCTACCGCCTCGCCATGAAGCCAAACACCGTAACCCATGCCGGTTTCAATCGCATGGCCGAAGGTATGACCGAGGTTGAGCAATGCGCGGCCACCTTCTTTCGCGGTTTCAAATTCATCCGCCGCCACCACTTCCGCCTTGTTGGCGCAGGAACGCTCGATGGCGTAAGCCAGCGCCTCGCCATCCCGCGCCATGAGGCGATCCATGTTCGCCTCCAGCCATTCGAGGAAGGGCAGATCGCGGATGAAGCCGTACTTGATCACCTCGGCCATGCCGGCGGACAGTTCCCGCTCCGGCAAGGTCTTCAGGGTGTCGGTATCCGCAAGCACGAGTTTGGGCTGCCAGAAGGCGCCGATCATGTTCTTGCCGCGCGGATGATTGATGCCGGTCTTGCCACCCACGGACGAATCCACTTGGGACAATAACGTCGTTGGAACTTGAACGAAAGGAACGCCGCGCTGATAGGTAGCGGCTGCAAACCCCACCAGATCACCAATTACCCCGCCACCAAGTGCAAACAGCGTCGTAGCTCGATCGCAACGCTGCTCAAGCAGATAGTCATAGATATGGTTGAGGATTTCCCAGTTTTTGTATTCCTCACCATCCGGCAGGATCAAGTGCCCCACGTCGAGACCATGACGCGCCAGCGAATTGGATAACGCGTCCAAATACAGGGGGGCAACAGTCGAATTACTGATAACAACGGTGCGCAACGAAGGCAGTCCGGCGGAATCCAAGGTCGGTTTGGCCAATAACCCGGGCCCAATCAGAATCGAATAGGCACGATCGCCCAACGAAACATTCAGGCTGCGCATTTTTTTTCCAACATCTGTTCTATCGCTGCCACAACGGCCTTGGCGCCTATACAGCCGTCAATGACGGCGTCCGCGACCTCGCGATAGAGGTTATCGCGTTCGGAGTGAATTACCTCCAGACGGCCAAGAGGATCGGGAACCTGAAGCAGGGGGCGGTTACGGTCATGACGGGTACGCTCATAGAGCACCTTGGGCGGCACATCAAGGTAAACAACTAGACCGTGATTCTTCAGGCAGGCACGATTTTCGGCGCGCAGCACCACACCACCGCCGGTCGCCATGACCAAACCCCGCTCATTGGCGAGGGACTGGATAACTTCTCCCTCCCGGCGCCGGAAGCCCTCTTCGCCTTCAATTTCAAAGATGACGGGGATACGGACGCCGGTTCGCGCCTCGATCTCATGGTCCGAATCCACAAAGCGACGATTCAAACGCTTGGCGAGCATACGCCCGACAGTGGTCTTTCCAGACCCCATCATCCCGACCAGAAACACATTTTCCGTGCCTAACGACACCCGTCACCACCTCGAATAAGCGGGGTGGGACTATAACATCGCGAAGGCATCAACGCGTTGAGATGGCCTCGTCAAGAATCTTCGGAGTGATGAATATCAACAACTCCTTGCGTTCCTGCGAAATTTTCTTGTGTTTGAAAAGAAAGCCCACGTAAGGGATATCACCAAGGAAGGGGATTCGCTCGTCCTTTCCGCTGTCATTGGTCTGGGAGACACCACCAATCACAACAGTTCCCCCATTTTCGACCATCACATCAGTTTCAACCTTCGAGCTCAGGATCTCTGGATTACCCAGCACCTCATGAACCCCCCAATTAGGCTCTTCCTTAGCAACAACAAGTTTCATTTTCACCCGCCCATCCGGTGTTATCTGGGGAGTAACTTCCAAGGACAGCTTCGCTTTCCGATAGCTAACTGAAGGAGGGCTGGTACCAGTACCCGGCACAAGTATGGGAACATCGGAACCATCTTCGATAATTGCCTTGACGTTGTTACCAGTTACCACTCGTGGATTGGATAGCTTCTTGCCCCGGCCATCCGCCTCCATGGCTGCAATTTCAACATTGAGGATACGGCTCAAGCCAGCGCCGTACAGTGAGAACGCCAGCTTACCGGAAGTCGCCGCCCCCAGAAGATTGCTAGCAGCAGAGGGGGTTGCCAGTGTTTGAGTCATCCCAAATGCCGGAATAGTCCCCATCGTCGATGTAGAAGTCGTTGGCGCAACTGATCCACCAGACATGCTAATTCCTTGCTGCCCCCCCGTTATTCGGGTCGCCTTGGCATCATAGAGACCTAGCTTCACGCCCAGTTCATGATCAAAGGTTTCACTTGCCTGTATGACTTTGGCCTCTACCATCACCTGTTTAGCCGGCTTGTCAATCAATGAGATGAGTTGCCGAACATCGTTTAGCCGTGAAGGAGTGTCGGTTACGAACAGTTTATTCGTGTAAGCATCCACAACAACACTACCGCGCTTTGAAAGAACGGGTTGATTCTTGTCTCCCAAAAGCTTTTGAATATCTTCTGCTTTTTGGTAGTTAATCTGAAAACTTTCTGAGCGAGTAGGCTCAAGATCCGTAAGTTGCTGACGCGACTCCAGACCGGCTTTTTCTTCCGCGGCCAATTCACCACTTGGCGCAATCCGAATCACGTTTCCGGTCTTGCGCATATCTAGGCCTTTTTGCTTCAAGATGATATCCAGTGCCTGATCCCAAGGCACATCCTTCAGGCGCAGAGTAATCGTGCCTGCCACCGAGTCGCTAGTAATAATGTTGAACTGAGAGAAGTCGGCAATAACAAGCAGCACGGCTCGTACTTCCACGCTCTGGAAATTCAGGGAGAGTTTTTCCCCTTGGTAACCGCCACGACTTCCCTGAACCAACTTGTTTGGGTTTTCTTCTATCGGCTTAACTTCAATAACAAACTGAGTGTCGCTTTGATAGGCATTGTGCTCCCAAAGGCCGGTTGGGCTGATTATCAATCTCGAAAGCTCACCTTGCTGTATCGCATTAACCCCGGTAACTGGCGTTGCAAAGTCCGTCACATCTAGTCTGCGGCGCAGGTTGTCCGGCAACTGCGTCTTCGCAAAATCAACGACCAGATTGCTACCTTGCTGTCGAATGTCGATGCCTACGTTGGCCGAAGAGAGATCGACCGTAATTAGCGACTCGCCTCCTGGACCACGACGAAACTTTATATCTCTGATTGACTGGGGCTCGTCAAGCGACTTCACTTCGGCGAACCGTGTCGACTGCGAACTCTGCCCGGTGGCACTTTCCGATTTCACATCAATCGCTGGCGCGGCAAACGCAATGTAAATATCCTTATTTTCCATCCGGATATCGTACGTTGGCATCTTTCGCAGGTTGAACACAACACGGGTGCGATCGCCAACCTGAACGATGTTTGCGCTACGCAGATCGCCTTCATTGATCTGCTGTACATTGCGGCCCAGACCATTATCGGTTCCAGGAAAGTCGATAGCCACCCGAGCAGGATTTGCAATACTGAAACTGGCAGGAACAGATTTCAGAGGCTGCTTTAACGTCAGTTTGACAATGGTGCTAGGACCTTGCTGGCTTACCTGCACAGCTTCAATGCTGTTCGATGCAGGAGAAGGCGCCTGAGGGTCAGAAGGCGGCGTGGCCACCTCAGCCGCTGCGCCGTGGCAGACAAAGGCCGTGGCAAGGCCAATTAGTATCACGCCTACGCGCTTGCCGAAGAAAGTCATCTCAAATCTCCTATTGCTGCAACAGCAGTGTGCTGGTGCGTTCCACCCAGTCGCCTGCCGGGTCCTGTACTAGTTCGCGGACAGATACCTCTCCACCGCCATCCGGGTGCATCTTGACATCGGTAACCATGCCGAAATTCTGGCCAATGTAGTTCCCAATTTTTACTTGATGCAGAACTTTGTCGGCCCATACGAGAGCATAGGTAAGTTTATTCTGCTGAAGCATTCCAACAACCTTTAAGGACTCCAATGGATAGGCTTCAAGAGGTTCACGCGGACGATCAAGGTCGGGCTTAACGCCACCACCGGTTGCTGTCCCGTTTTTCTCGGGAACAACCTTCGCTGGCTTAAAGGGATCTAAAAGGTCAGCGGCCTCGTAGGAAACAACCGGAAATGGCTTGATTTCCGGAAGAGGATCAACCCGCCGGACCATCTTCTGCTCTTCATTCTTCATCCACTGCTTCAGATCCTGGTGTTCATCCGAAGCGCAGGCCACAAGCAAAAGAGGCACTAGAAATATGGGCGCCCGTTTCATTTCTTGGCTCCCCCTGGTTTGACTTTTTGCGCCGCCTTCAAGCGAGAGATTTCTTCGTCGTCCAGATAGCGGAAGGTCTTGGCGTTGGTCGACAAACTTAGTACGTTATCTTTGCCAAGGGAAACATCAATATCGTTTAGCGTGACAATGCGAGGCATTTTTGCAACATCGCCGGCAAAGGCACCAAGATCATGGTAGCTACCAGTAATCTTGATGGTGATAGGCAATTCGGCGTAAAAATCCTTCATTGCTTCGCTGCCCGGCTTGAATAGTTCAAACTGAAGACCACGCCCCAAGCCCGCCTGATTGATATCAATTAGCAGGGCTTCCATTTCCGACTTGTTGGGCAACTGCTTCAACAAGGCACCAAATGAACGGTCAATTTCGGCCAGTTGCCGACGATACTCTTCGAGGTTGATCGCCCGCCTCTTTTTTTCCAGCCACTTGTCACGCAACGAAGTCTCGTCCTTGCGTTTCTTTTCAAGCTCGTCCCATTGGGCCTTCCATCCAAACCATCCGGCGGCGCCTAGAATGACGAAGAATAGTGTCAGCAAAATAATAATGCGTGGCAACAGCGGCCATAGGCCCGGATCTTGTGGGTCAAGGGTACGAAAATCTTCCGCGAGACGCTTGAAGTCCAACGCAGGCAGAGCAACTTTCGGCATAGCGGGCTTTTTCATTTCTTACCCCCTTTGGCCAATGCACCCGCCTTGGGTGCTTCTTCAGTCGTCTGCCGTGTAATGTTGATATTGAGATTGAACTCCGCCAACCGGCGGTTATTCACAATCATCGCCTTGATTTCAACCAAGTCGGGGCGCTCAAGAACCGGAGATGCGTCCAGATTTCTCATGAGCGTGGAAACACGCGCATTGGACTGCGCATAGCCAATCAAATTGATTTTGGCGCCTGATTGCTTGATTGACTTGAGATAGACACCTTCTGGAATCTGTCTGGCAAGTTCATTAAAAAGATGCACGGTCTCGGCTCGGTTCGCTTGCAAGGTTTCAATGATGCGCTTGCGCTCCAGCAAGGCACTAATGTCGCCCTTGAGCCGGTTGATTTCGGCGATTTCCTTATCGAGCTTTGCAGCTTCCGTTTCGAGGTACTTGTTGGTTTGATCCTGGGCACCGATGTAGCCGTTAATAATCGTGAAACCAAGGAACCAGATGAGACCGGCAAGCACGACAATCATGCCGCTCAGGGCATAGAACTGCTGGCGCCGGGCCTTGCGCTTCTCTTCGCGCCAGGGAAGAAGATTGATGCGGATCACTGATCGAACCTCCGCAAAGCAAGACCACAAGCCACCATCAGGGAGGGGGCATCAGCAATCAGTTTCTTGGGATTGACCCGGGCAAATGTAGCCATTCCGGCGAAGGGATTGGCAATGACGGTATCAATCTGTGTGCGGCCGGCAACCACTTCGTCAATACCGGGAATGGTGGCACAGCCGCCCGACAGGACGATGTGATTCACTAGGTTGTACTGGGTGGATGTGAAGAAAAATTGCAGGGCGCGCGACACTTCCATCGCCAAGGCATCCATGAAAGGACGCAATATCTCGCCTTCGTAGTTTTCAGGCAGGGAGCCGCTGCGCTTGGCGTTCTCCGCCTCCTCGGGACTCATGCCATAGGCACGAACGATATCCTGAGTCAGTTGGGAGCCGCCGAAAGCCTGTTCGCGCGCATAGACCGGCACATCATTCTTCAGCACCGTGACATTCATGACGTTGGCGCCAACGTCGATGAGGGCGATTACCTGGTCATGACCTTCGTCCGGCAGTTGCTTTTCAACCAACTGGAAAGCCGCCTGGGCAGCGTAGGACTCCACGTCCATCACAATAGGCTTGAGGCCGGCGGCCATGGCGCAGGCAACGCGATCCTCGACCTTTTCCTTGCGCGACGCGGCAATCAGGACTTCCACCTCGTCGGGACTTGACGGCGCTTGGCCGATCACTTGAAAGTCGAGATTCACCTCTTCAAGGGCGAAGGGGATGTATTGATTGGCCTCCGACTCGACCTGCACTTCCATTTCCTGCTCACGCAGATTGCCGGGCAGGATGATTTTCTTCGAGATCACTGCCGCTGCGGGCAGGGCGAGAGCGACATATTTCGTGGATGTTCCCAGGCGCTTCCATGCACGCTGGACTGCCTCGGCGGTTGCCTCAAGATTCGTGATATTGCCGTCTACGACAGCGTCGCGAGGCAAGGTCTCGATGCAATAGCGCTCGACGCGGTATCCGCCTTTGCCCGTATCCGCCAGTTCCACCATCTTCACCGAGGAGGCACTGATGTCGAGACCAAGCAGCGGCCGGGCTTTCGGATTGAAGATCGAGAGGTCGATCTGCAAGAACTTTTCCTTTTAAAATGAGGCGTTAGGCGCAATATACATAATTTACTTTAGATGCTATCAGCAACTATATCGGCTGTAAAGCAATTTATTTAAGTCAAATCAAGCTCGGGTGCGACAAAAATACGACACTCGAAGACGTCTGGATTGCCGCAGACATATAATGCCCGGCCTCGTTCCCGGAAAAGTTCCATCTTGCACCCCCATCTGCGCTGGATAGCCTATCCCCTCATTGCATTGGCCGGTTTGGCCTTGGTTGCCATCTCCCTGGTCGGCATTGTGACTGTGGTCGTTTATCCACAATTGCCGTCTCTTGAGGTCCTGACCGACTATCAACCCAAGATACCCTTGCGGGTATTCACCGCTGACGGGCATCTGATCGGCGAATTCGGCGAAGAACGGCGCAATCTGGTGCGCATCAAGGACGTACCGCCAATAATGAAGCATGCCGTGCTGGCGGCTGAGGACGCGCGCTTCTATGAGCATGGCGGCGTTGATCTGGTGGGCGTGGCCCGCGCCGCCCTGGTCAACCTGACGGGAGGCGGCAAGCGCCAGGGGGCATCGACCATCACCATGCAGGTGGCGCGCAACTTCTTCCTCTCCAGCGAGAAGACCCTGTCGCGCAAGCTGTTTGAAATGTTCCTCGCCTTCAAGATCGAGAACAACCTTTCCAAGGATCAGATTCTCGAACTCTATATCAATCAGATTTACCTGGGGCAACGCGCCTATGGCTTCGCCTCCGCCGCGCAAATCTACTTCGGCAAGGAACTCAAGGACATTAGCGCCAGCGAGGCAGCCATGCTGGCTGGCCTGCCCAAGGCCCCGTCGGCCTATAACCCGGTCGCCAATCCCAAGCGCGCCAAGCAGCGGCAAATCTATATCCTGCACCGCATGCGGGAATTCGATTTCATCAACGACGCCCAACTCGCTGCCGCCGAGAAGGATGTGCTCAGCATCAAGCACAGCGTCAACGACTTCGGCGTCAAGGCAGACTATGTGGCCGAAATGGCCCGGCAGATGGTATTCGAGCGTTTTGGCGACGACACCTACACCCGCGGCCTGCGCGTAGTTACGACCCTTTCCAGGGCCGACCAGCAGGCAGCCTACACCGCCCTGCGCAAGGGTGTGATGGACTACGACCGCCGCCATGGTTATCGTGGTGCGGAAAGCTATGTTGACCTGAAAGATGCCAAGACCGACCACGACGAAGCGATTGACGACGTGCTGAGCGAACTGGAAGACGCGGATGATCTGCTCGCCGCTCTGGTGCTGGATGCCACGCCCAAGCAGGTGCGCGCCGTGCTACGGGGCGGGGACAGCGTCACCCTGAGCGGCGACGCCCTGAAGTTCGCCGCCAAGATGCTGGACGACAAGGCGCCGGTCAACAAGCGCCTGCGGCGCGGCGCCATCATCCGGGTACAGAAAGACGACAAAGGCCAATGGCAGATTTCCCAACTGCCGGATGTGGAAGCCGCCTTCGTCGCTGCCAGTCCCATCGACGGCGCCGTGCGCGCCCTGGTCGGCGGCTTCGACTTCAACCGCAACAAGTTCAACCACGTTACCCAGGCCTGGCGCCAGCCCGGCTCCAGCTTCAAGCCCTTCATCTACTCCGCTGCCATGGAAAAGGGTTACACCCCGGCCTCGGTGGTGCCGGACGAGCCGATCGTCATCTCCGCCGAGGAAACCGGCTCCCAGGCCTGGGAGCCGAAGAACTACGACGGCAAGTACGATGGCCCCATGACTCTGCGCAACGCCCTGGCCAAGTCGAAGAACATGGTCTCGATCCGCCTGTTGCGATCCATCGGTCCCCAATATGCCCAAGACTACGCCGCCCGCTTCGGCTTCGATGCCGACAAGCACCCGCCCTATCTGACCCTCGCCCTCGGCGCCGGCTCCGTCACGCCCTGGCAGCAACTCACGGCTTACTCGATCTTCGCCAACGGCGGCTACCGCATCCAGCCCCATGTGGTGAAACAGATTCTCGATGACAAGGGGCAGGTACTGGCGCAATTCACGCCCCCCACCGCCGGCGACGAGGAGCTACGGGTCATTGATGCCCGCAACGCCTACATCATGGACAGCATGATGCACGACGTCGCCCGCCGCGGCACCGCCGCCCGCGCCTCCGTCATCCTCAAGCGCAGCGACCTGGCTGGCAAGACCGGCACCACCAACGATTACGTCGATGCCTGGTTCTGCGGCTACCAGCCGACTCTGGTCGGCATCGCCTGGATCGGCTTCGACCAGCCCAAGCGCATGGGCAGCGGCGAAACCGGTGGCACCGCCGCGCTACCAATCTGGATCAGCTTCATGGACAAGGCACTCAAGGGGGTGCCTGAGAGCTATATGGACGCGCCCTCCGGGCTTACCGCCGTAACGGCGTCCGATCCTGGCGGCAAGACCTCGCGCGAACTGATCTACACCGAAAGCCTGCCCCCGCCCGACGCCGAAAAGGAAGTGCCCGCCGAGCAGGCTCCGGCCCCGGTACAGGAAGGCAAACCCAAGGCCATCGAGAAGCCGGCAGAGAAGCCGATCGAGAAGGCAGCGGAAAAACCGGCGGAGAAATCGGCAGTAAATCCGACTGAAAAGCCAGCCGCTGCGCCTAAGCCAAATTGACGCTTTGCCCCGACTGCTCGGAAATACACCGCGACAAGACCGCCAGCAGTTCGCCGCCGTCGCGGCCGGAAATCCAGGCGCCGTCGCGGGGAGCAAAGTGATAACCGCCGGAGCGGGCGGCAACCCAGATTTCCCGCGCCGCCGTGTGGCGGTTGATGATGATCTTGCTGTCGTCCTCGAACTCAAGCTCGATCACGCCGCCGGGCTTAAGCTCGTAGTCCAGCCCGATCTCGTCGGCCTGCATTAACCCTTCGACCATGACTTCCAACCGTGCCAACATGGCATCAGCCAATCCATTGAATTCCCGCTCGTCCATAGAGTCCCCGTGTTAGGATTTTTCCTTTTCGCCTCAACCATTCAGGCCTAGCCTTATGCGCCAAACCTTACTCTTCCTTGCCGCCGGCCTGATACTGGCCGCCTGCGGCACCCGCGGACCGCTCACCCTGCCGCCCCGCGCTCAACCGTCCGCCCCCGCCGAAACGCCCAAGGCAAGCCCGGCACCGGCCACCGATAGTAGCGCGAAGGAGGAGGCCAAGTGAGCGCTTTTCGCTACGAGAATGGCAGCCTGATGGCCGAGGACGTGAGCCTCGCCGACATCGCCAGCCGCTTCGGCACCCCCTGTTATGTGTATTCCCGCGCCATGCTGGAGAAGGCCTACCAAGCCTATCGGGACGCCCTGACCGCCGTCAATCGTAGCGACGCCCTGGTCTGCTACGCCGTCAAGGCCAACTCCAACCTCGCCATCCTCAACGTCTTCGCCCGCCTCGGTGCCGGTTTCGATATCGTTTCCGGCGGCGAACTGGCCCGGGTGCTGGCGGCCGGCGGCGACGCCGGCAAGGTGGTGTTTTCCGGCGTCGGCAAAAAGCCTGATGAAATGCGCGCCGCCCTGGAAGCCGGCATTTTCTGTTTCAACATCGAATCCGCCTCCGAGCTTGAGCATCTGAACCGCGTCGCCGGCGAGCTGGGCAAAAAGGCCCCGGTCTCCTTCCGCGTCAATCCCAACGTGGACCCCAAGACCCATCCCTATATTTCCACCGGCCTCAAGACCAGCAAGTTCGGCATCGCCTTCGACCAGGCCCTGCCCCTCTACCGCAAGGCCGCATCGCTGCCCCATATCGCCATCAAGGGCATCGACTGCCACATCGGCTCCCAGTTGCTCGACCCCGCCCCGGCCGGCGAGGCCGCCGCCAAATTGATGGGCTTGGTCGAAGCTCTTGAAGCCGAAGGCATCAAACTCCACCACATCGACGTCGGCGGCGGCATGGGCATTCGCTACCGCGACGAGTCCGTTCTCCCCACTGCCGACTACCTGGCGCCCTTGCTCAAGGCTCTGGAAGGCCGCCACGAGCAACTGCTGTTCGAGCCCGGACGCTCCTTGGTTGGTAACGCCGGCCTGCTGCTGACCAAGGTCGAAATCCTCAAGCACGGCGAGGAACGCAACTTCGCCGTCGTCGATGCCGCCATGAACGACCTCGCCCGCCCCGCCCTCTACGACGCCTGGCATGACATCGCCCCGGTCACGCCCCGTGCCGACGACGGCGCCAGCTACGAAATCGTCGGCCCGATCTGCGAATCCGGCGACTTCCTCGGCCACGGCCGTCATCTGACCCTGGCCGAGGGCGACCTGCTCGCCATCCACTCCGCCGGCGCCTACGGCATGGCCATGAGTTCCAACTACAACACCCGTCCCCGCGCCGCCGAAGTCATGGTCGATGGCAGCCAGGTGCATCTGGTGCGGCGGCGGGAAACCGTAGCCGAGCTTTACGCCCTCGAAGCCCCCCTGCCCTGACCGTTCAAGATGGCTCTCAAGCGCGGCATCCTTCTGGGAACTCTCGGCCTTGCTGCCATCGGCGCCGGGGCCTGGTTCTTTCTTGGCGGTGGCACCCCGGCCAAATCCGCCAAAAGCCCGGCACCTGCGATTCCCGTCGTGCTGGCCAAAGCGGAACTGAAGGACGTCGCCCTCGCCCTGGAGATACCGGGTCGCGCCGAAGCCTTTGAAACCGTCACCCTCAAGGCCCGCGTCGAAGGCCAAGTACAGGCCGTGCCCTACACCGAGGGCCAGCGGGTGAAGAAGGGCGACATTCTGGTGCGCCTCGATCCGGCCGATTTCGAGGCCCGCCTGCGTCAGGCCGAGGCCAACCTGGCCAAGAGCCAGGCCCAGGCCGCCAAGAGCCGCGCCGATGTGGAACGCTACATTGCCCTCAAGGCCAAGGGCTTCGTCTCCGACGAGAAGGTGGGCGAAATGCGCACCGCCGCTGCGGCTGCCGAGGCCAGCGTCCGCGCCGACCAGGCCGCCGCCGATCTGGTCCGCCTGCAACTGGGCTACACCACCCTGCGCGCCCCTTTCGACGGCATTGTCGGCGCCCGCCTGGTGTTCCCCGGCAGCGCCGTCAAGGTCAATGACACCGCCCTCGCCGTGGTGAACCGGGTACGCCCCCTCTACGTCAGCTTCGCCGTGGCAGAGAAGCACCTGCCGCAACTGCGCGCCGCCATGAGCCAGGAAAGCCGCTCCACCCGCGCTACCGTCAGCATTCCCGGCGATGCCTCGACGCCCCTGGAGGCCGAGGTGGGCTTTCTCGATAACGCCGTCGACACCACCACCGGCACCGTCCAGCTCAAGGCCACCGTTGCCAACACTGACGAGAAGCTCACGCCGGGGCAGTTCGTCAATGTCAGTCTGGTGCTGGAAACGCTTCAGCAAGCCATCACCGTGCCCACCGAAGCGATCCAGCAGGGTCAGGACGGCGCCTTCCTGTTCGTGGTGCAGGAGGATGGCAGCGCCGTCACGCGCAAAGTCACGGTGCGGGCCAGCCAGAAGGGTGTCGCGGTGATTGCCGACGGCCTCAAGGCCGGCGAAACCGTGGTCACCAACGGCCAGTTGCGCCTCACGCCGGGCGCCAAGGTCAAAGCCGCCGGCGCCGAGCGCCGAGACGAAAAAGCCAAAGGAAGCCAGGACACCCAAGGCGGCGGCAAGGAAGCCGCAGCCCCCAAGCCCAAGGACTGAGCGGTGCAGCTGCCCGAACTCTGTATCCGCCGGCCGGTGATGACGACGCTGCTGATGGCGGCCTTCCTCATTTTCGGCATCATCGCCTACCGCTCCCTGCCAGTTTCCGAACTGCCCAACGTGGACTTCCCCACCATTTCGGTGTCGGCCTCGTTGCCCGGCGCGTCGCCGGAAACCATGGCCGCCGCCGTCGCCACGCCCCTGGAGGGCCAGTTCTCCACCATCGCCGGCCTGGACTCGATGACGTCCACCAGCGCCCAGGGCAGCACCACCGTCACCCTGCAGTTCTCCCTCGACCGCGACATCGACGCCGCCGCCCAGGATGTGCAATCCGCCATCGCCGCCGCCCAGCGCAAGCTGCCGCCGGACATGCCGACGCCGCCCTCGTTCCGCAAGGTCAATCCCGCCGACTCGCCGGTGTTCTACGTCGCCATGTATTCGTCCACCCTGCCCACCTGGGTGGTGAACGACTACGCCGAGACCCAGCTCGCCCAGCGCATTTCCACCCTGCCCGGCGTCGCCCAAGTGCAGGTCTTCGGTTCCCAGAAATACGCCGTCCGCGTCCAGGCCGACCCGGCCCAGCTGGCCTCCCGGGGCATCGGCATCGACGAGGTGGCGGCGGCGATCAAGGGCGCCAACGTCAACCAGCCTCTCGGCACCCTGGACGGCAGCCGCCAGAACTTCGCCCTCAAGGCCAACGGCCAGTTGCTCGATGCCGAGGCCTACCGCCCCCTCACCGTGGTCTATCGCAACAATGCGCCAGTGCGGCTCGACGAGGTGGCGAAGGTCATCAACAACGTGGAGAACGCCAAGGTCGCCGCCTGGTTCAACGACAAGCGCACCATCATGCTCGCCGTGATGCGCCAGCCCGGCGCCAACACCGTCGAGACCGTGGATGCGATCAAGAAGGTGCTGCCGGTATTCCAGGCCAATCTGCCGGCCTCGATCGAGCTTCAAGTCCATTACGACCGCAGCGTTTCGATTCGCGATGCCATCCACGATGTGCAGTTCACCCTGATCCTCGCCGGCATTCTGGTGATCCTCGTCATCCTGCTGTTCCTGCGCAACCTCTCCGCCACGGTGATTCCCAGCCTCGCCCTGCCGATCTCGGTGGTCGGCACCTTCGCCGCCATGTCGGTGCTCGGCTACAGCCTCGACAATCTCTCCCTGCTGGCCCTGACGCTCTCTGTGGGCTTCGTCGTCGACGATGCGATTGTGATGTTGGAGAACATCATCCGCCACGTGGAAAACGGCGAAGAACCCTTCGACGCCGCCATCAAGGGCGCCCGCGAAATCGGCTTCACCATCATCTCCATGACGCTCTCGCTGATGGCGGTGTTCATCCCGGTGATGTTCATGAGCGGCATCGTCGGCCGCCTGTTGCATGAGTTCGCCGTCACCATCTGCGCCGCCATTTTCGTTTCCGGCATCGTCTCCCTGACCCTGACACCGATGCTGTGCAGCCGCTACATCAAACATGCGGCGCCGGAACAGCATGGCCGCGTCTTCCTCGCCTTCGAGCGCTTCTTCAACCGCATGAGCGCCGGCTACGAACGCAGCCTGTCCTGGGCCATGGCCCATCCGCGCTGGATCTTGGCCTCCTTCTTCGCCACCCTGGCGATCACCGCCGGCCTCTATCTCGCCGTCTCCAAGGACTTTCTGCCCAGCGGCGACGCCGGCCAGATCATCGCCTCCACCGAAGGCCCCCAGGACGTTTCCTTCGCCGCCATGGTGCAGCGTCAGCGCGCCGTCGCCGCCATCCTGGCGCAAGACCCGGCGGTCCGCACCCTCGCCTCCTTCGTCGGCGCCACCGGCTCGCGCCCCACCACCAACACCGGCACCCTCATCATCAACCTCAAGCCGCGCGGCGAACGCAGCGAAAGCCCGGACCAGATCATCGCCCGCCTGCGGCCCAAACTCGCCGCCGTGCCCGGCATCCGCGTCTTCCTGCAAAACCCGCCGCCGATCCGCATCGGCGGCCAGATCACCAGCGCCCAGTTTCAATACACCCTGCAAGACGCCAACCTGGACGAGCTTTACCACTGGAACGGCGTTCTCCTCGACAAGCTGCGGCAACTGCCGGGCTTCGTCGATGTGAATACCAACCTGAAGAACCAGAGCCCGGTGATTGCCCTGGAAGTGGATCGGGACAAACTCGCCCCCCTCGGCCTCAGTTTCGGCCAGGTCGAAGACGCCCTGCAAAGCGCCTTCAGCGCGCGCCAGGTGTCCACCATCTACGCCGCCACCGCCCAGTACGCGGTGATCCTCGAAGTAGCGCCGGAATTCCAGGCCGACCCGGCCACCCTCTCGCGGCTCCATGTACGTTCCAGCAGCGGCAAGCTGGTGCCCCTCGACACCGTGGCCCGCATCAGCCGCAGCACCCAGGCCCTGACGGTAAACCACCAGGGCCAGCTACCCGCCGTCACCCTCTCCTTCAACCTGCAACCCGGCGTTTCCCTCGGCGACGCCGTCGATCGCATCCGCGCCCTGGAGCGCGAACTGGCCATGCCGGTCTCCCTCACCACCAGCCTGCAAGGCTCCGCCCAGGCCTTCGAGTCCTCCCTCAAGGGCCTCGGTGTGCTGCTGCTGATCGCCGTGCTGGTGGTGTATATCGTGCTCGGCATCCTCTATGAGAGCTTCATCCACCCCCTCACCATCCTCTCCGGCCTGCCGGCAGCGGGCCTCGGCGCGCTACTGACGCTGCTGATCTTCCGCGTGGACCTGAGTCTCTACGCCTTCGTCGGCATCATCATGCTGATCGGCATCGTCAAGAAAAACGCCATCATGATGATCGACTTCGCTCTCGAAAAGCAGCGCAAGGAAGGCGAAGCGCCGGCCCAGGCCATCTTCGACGCCTGCCTGATCCGCTTCCGGCCGATCATGATGACCACCATGGCCGCCCTCGTCGGCACCCTGCCGATCGCCATCGGCTGGGGCGCCGGCGCCGAAGTGCGCCGCCCCCTCGGCCTCGCCGTCGTCGGCGGCCTGATGGTGTCCCAGTTCCTCACCCTGTATCTGACGCCGGTGGTGTATCTGACCCTGGATCGGCTGGCAGCACGGTTCGGGCGAGCAACAACGGACGCTTGACGTCCCTCGACATGCTCGGCGCCAATCTACATTGCGATGTGCATCAACATGCAGGAGCCCTCATGGGAAATACCACCGCCACCCCCTCCTGGAAGCGCAAACCCACCCCACTCACCGTCAAGGACTAGAACCTGGGCGAAGAAATCGTCGGCGACCGGACCAACGTCTGTGCTTCCACCGGCCTACGACAACTGGCGGAGGAGGAGAAGGCGGGGCTCAGAGGTCTTGATACTGGCTGACGGGTCGGTGACTCTAACCCTATTTACGCCGTCCCCTCGGAAAGCGCTCCGGAAGCCAGAAATCACTTGATCGTTGGCTGACAGCACGGGGGAACCCTGGCAATTGATCTCGGACCAGTGCCCGACGGAATAGTCAACCACGGCCTCTTTTCCTCATGATATTGTCAAAACGTATGACGACATCGCCTGCCCACTTTAGCCGCATTTCCGTATTTCACATACTCCATCGGCCGCTACCTTCTAATAGGGCCGGGCGACATGTGAATTACGCCCTCACCTTCATTATTCTGGCGAATTGCTTGGCGGTTGCACTTGAGACTGTGCCGTCAATTTATCAAGCGAATCGCACCCTATTCTATTGGCTTGAGGCTGTGTCAACCTGCATCTTCGTTATCGAGTACTTCGCCCGCCTTTGGACATGTGTCGAGCAACCGGTATTCGCCAGTCCCATTAGGGGACGACTGCGGTATGCACTCCGCCCCTTGTCTGTCCTCGACCTACTTGTTATAGCAACCTACCTAGCCCCTGTCGATCTTCGGTTCTTGAGAATATTCCGACTAACCCGTCTTCTCCGAGTGCTAAACCTCGAGCAGTTTGACCACTCGCTGCAGTCCATCTCCCGGTCCCTGGGCCGCCGCAAGAACCTCCTTGTCGTTGCGGTCGCTGCGATGCTCACGCTCGCTTACTGCTTTGCCGCACTTCTTTACATGGTTGAGCACCCTATCCAGCCTGAGCGATTTAGCAGCATCCCTGAAACCCTGTGGTGGGCCATTGTTACGCTAACCACGATTGGCTATGGCGACATCACGCCGATTTCACCGCTCGGGAAGCTTCTTTCCGGAGTCATTGTCCTGCTGGGTATCGGCGTATTCGCGTTACCGTCGGCCATTGTCACCGCGTCTATCCTCGAAGCAGGCACCGACCAGCACACGCACTGCCCCCATTGCGGTGGACACCTTGACGGCAAGGAGTAGCCCAATGCGTTTCCGAAAATCAATCAAGCTGGCCCCGGGTATCCGCATGAACCTGAGCGGAAGCGGGGTCAGTTGGACACTGGGGCCTCGAGGAGCCTCTATCGGCATTGGCAAGCGAGGCACCTTCCTCAATACGGGACTTCCTGGCACAGGCCTCTATTCAAGAGACCGTATTGGCGGCGGAAGCGGCACACCCGCGCCGGTGCCATCAGCCTCCACTACCTTTCAGTCATCCATTACTCTCAATGACGATGGCAGTCTGCTTTTTAAGGATGAAGCAGGTAACCCGCTGGCGGACTATCGAATTGACCTTATCAAGAAGCAAAAGGGTAATGAGCTTCGAGGCTTTCTCCAAAGCGAGTGCGACAAAATCAATGCCCAGATAGAGGCGCTTGGTGAAATCCACCACTACACCCCGGACCCCAAGATTCCTCCACGGTATGAGCGGCACCCCTTCAACCTCCCCCCGCCTGTCCCGCCAATTCCGAAGCGTCACGGCTTCCTGGCCAAGCTATTCAAGGGCATTGCAGCCCGCATCGACACTGAAAATCAGTCCGCCGTAGAGGAGTTCCAGTCGAGATTGGCGATTTGGCAGCAGAAAAAGGCCGAGTTTGATGCGGGGGAATACGCCAGGGAGCGGCATATTTCCCGAGTCGCGGCGGGTGATGTGCCGGCCATGGAAGAGTTTTTTGGTGAGGTGCTAAACGACATTGTTTGGCCCCGAGAAACCCTCGTTTCTTTCGAGGTCTCGGACGACGCCACGCAAATTAGCTTGAGTGTCGACTTACCCGAATTGCACGACATGCCCAGCAAGACGGCCTCGGCGCCTCAACGAGGCTTCAAGCTTTCCATAAAGGATATGGGGCCGACTTGGGTCCAGAAGCTCTATATGCGGCACGTCCACGCCATTGGGTTCCGGCTCATCGGCGAGGCCTTCGCCATGCTGCCGACCCTAACCCAAGTAACTCTCTCAGCGTATTCCCAGCGGGCCAACAAGAGCACAGGGCAAATTGCTGATGAATACCTCTACTCTGTTCGCGTCCTGCGCGCGGACTGGGAGTGTTCGAATTTTGCGAATCTGCCGGCCATTGATGTTGTCGAAACCTTCACCCGGTTCGAGCTACGGCGGGACATGAGCAAAACGGGGGTCTTTAAGCCCGGTACGCCATTCAGCTAATCAATCCCAGTCCCAGAGGGTCAGAGCAAATAGACGTACACCGTCCCCCTGCCCCACAAGCGCCTATCCACGGCCATCTAGCCGCCCCCTGCCATGCAGCCGCCGCTGGATGGGCATCCCAGGCACGTCATGCCTGAAACACCCATTCGACGCGGCTTCCAGGCCGGTTACAAAACGATGGACAGGATCGGCTGGCGGCACGGTTCGGACGAGCCAAGGTCACAAGCCGTCATTGACACACCCGGCGCCGATGTCTTCGCCTCCGCCGACAAGCGACAGAGTAGGCGGGGCTTAGGGTGCTGACGGGCCGGTGGCTCTGACCCTATTTACGCCTTCGATAACGGTGAAGACGGGCACTACTTCTTTCTCGATTTTCCGGACAAGGCATGCACCGCGATTTTGAACACCCGCGTCTTGTGGGTGAGGGAATCAATATATTTCGCGCCGCTTTCGAGATGATCCGGCGAATACTTCTTCACGAGGCCCTCCAGCGCGGTTTGTTTTTCCCCGTCGAACACCTCCCGCGTTTCCCCGGCGGCGATAGCGCTTTCATACTGGGTGCCGAACTTCTCCGGCATGACCTGCGTCCTCCCCACGGCGCAAAACGACACGGCGGCGTTCTGCTGGAGATTGTCGAGTTTC
>Ga0316605_10000262_pt1 | contig 44014 bp, 36 predicted proteins | sample OWC_soil_day20_n_FD_207666 | JGI IMG/M metagenome (GOLD analysis project Ga0316605, IMG submission 207666) | Wetland soil microbial communities from Old Woman Creek delta, Ohio, United States - OWC_soil_day20_noCT | ecosystem: Environmental > Terrestrial > Soil > Wetlands | place: USA: Ohio...
TGCTACATACTCACTACTTTGACAAACATAAAAAATAGATTGTTATGAGTGCATTAATATTACAAGATTGTCATAAAAAAACTATAGAAGAAATTTGTATCTACTACAAAAACGACCCGGGGGATTTGATTAAAATTCTCCATAAGGCTCAAACTGCTTTCGGGTATCTTCCTGAGAGTGTTCAGCGGGAAATTGCTTATCGTCTGAAAATTTCCGTTGCCAAAGTTTATGGAGTGGTTACATTTTACTCGTTTTTCACGATGACTCCAAAAGGAAAACATGCAATTTCGGTTTGTATGGGTACTGCCTGCTATGTTCGGGGAGCCGAAAAAGTTCTTGATGAACTTAAAGACCAGCTTAGAATAAAAGTTGGCGGTGTAACTGAGAATGGAAAGTTCTCTCTTGACTGCCTTCGTTGCGTTGGCGCATGCGGTCTTGCTCCGGTTCTCCTGATAGGAGAAAAAGTTTACGGCAGGGTAGAGGCTTCCCAGATTAAGGGAATACTTGACAGCTACCAAGACTAATTTTTTGTTAATTTGGATAGAGGATGTCTCGAAATGAGATGTCCTCTATTTTTTTTGCTGTGTCCCAAGTCTTTTAACTATCTTTCTTTTAAGTTTTAATGGATTTTTGATGTTAATGGTTTCGGGATTTCTGCCACAGATAAGATGTTTTCCGATTTTTGTGAAATTATAACTGGATGTGTCTTCAATTGCAATCACTGTGAGAAGGTCGTATGGGTTTGAAAAGTATATTTGTTCTTCGAGGGCTCTGTTCATTGTTAAGGAAGAATCAATCTTAAATACCTTGTAAAATATAGCTGAATCTCTCAACGCAAATTCTTTTATCCCTATTTCTGCTTTATTCCAAATTACGGCTCCTGCTCTGCCATTTGAAGAAATTTTATTAAAATCGTCTCGCGTGAGACGCATTTCATAAGCAGCGTACTTTCCAATGAAGATCATAGGAATATTATCTGACTCTTTCAGAACGGTTGATGCACTTTCCATATCAACCCTGAAGTTATACGATGAACTATCGGCAATTAACTCACCTTTTGAAGATACCATTGGTGATGCCTGTATGTAAATTGAGTGGATATTTTTAGCATTTTGGACATTATCATTAAGATATTCACTTAAGCAGGTTGCCTGTGCGAGCAATGCAATTCGAAGTTTGCCCGGATATATTTTAAGAAGTGAATCAATTGGGGAGCTGTCGTAGAATATCTCAGATTTAACCCCTGATATACCGAGAAATTCTCTTAACTCCGATTTTCTTTTGTTGTCAGGGTCTCCTGTATGGATTATCGCAACAGGGTTAATTGTCTTTGAAGATGCAATCCAGCTAATTGCTTCTGCATCATCAACATCAATTCCAAAGTCTGTTATAATGAGCAATGGAACAATTTCATTCTCATTTTTTCTGTCGCAGGAGAGAAGCAAGAAAACACAAAAGAATATTGTAACTAAAGCAGAAATAGAGGTTAAACATGCTTTTTTGAATAATTGCTTCATTTTATCCCAGTAAATTCTGAAGGGCAACTCTATTAATCACTTTCACCTCCTTGTGCTCAATAAGGATAATATTCTCCTCTTCCATTTCGGCAATACATCTGGCAAGAGCAGGGCGGGAAACACCAAAATACTTGGCAAGCTCGGTCTGATTTCTATCCATCCGGAATTTACTGCTACCAGGGTTCTGTACTAAGTTTTTATTTAAACCTTCAAGAATGTAGAATGCCAGTTTGCCTTTAATTGTTTTAATATTTAGCGTCTGAAGCCTGGTCGAAAGAAATTGAGTTTTATTGGAGTTGTATTTAATATAACTCTCAAGAAATCCGGCATCTTTTTGAAACATCTTCAAAACCTCGTCTCGGGGAATAGAAATTATCCTGCAAAAATCGGTTGCAATAACATCAACTGGAAAAATATTATTTTCGGCGAAAAGAAATGCAGAAGCCAATGGTCTCACAGCTGTAATATTTTCTATAGTCATTACGCTTCCGTTCTCGGCAACCATCTCTGTTTTTACAGATCCGGCCAAAAGAATGTTAAGAAATTTGCATGGAGAGCCTTGTCGGGCAACAATATCTCCCTTTTTGTAAGTATTAATCTTAAATTCAATCTCTTCAAAAAGGTTTTTAATTCGTTCTCCCGGGAGAGAGCTCATAATCGGGCAACCTGAAAAATCTATTTCTTTCATATTGGAAAATTTGCTTCACAAAGATAAAATTTTAAATTTGTGTAACAATTATGACATATTAATGCTTTCATAATCTATATTTTTGCTCATAGAAAACTGTGATAATTAATAATAATTAAAATTAGAAGATCATGAGTAATATGTTTTGTTATCAATGTCAGGAGACATCCCGAAATACTGGATGTACTGTTAAGGGTGTTTGCGGTAAAACCGCTGATGTAGCAAATCTTCAGGATTTGCTGGTATTTATTTGCAAAGGCATTAGCCACTATACTGTTCCATTAAGAGCAATGGGAGTAGAAAACGATGAGGTTAACAAATTCATTACGGATTCACTATTCATGACAATTACTAATGCCAATTTCGACAGAGAAAGATTTGTTAAAAGAATAGGTAAGGCGATTGATCTCAGGGATTCAATGAGAACACTCTATCTTTCCAAGGGTGGCAAGATTGAAGATATTAAATATGATGGAGCATTCTGGTCTTCAAAAAATGTTGAAGAGATGGAAAGCAAGGCGTTGGAGGTTGGGGTGCTCTCGACAGAAAACGAAGATGTAAGGTCTCTCCGTGAACTTACTGTTTACGGGTTGAAGGGGATGGCCGCCTATGGCGAACATGCGTTTAACCTTGGTCATGAAGACAAAGAGATTTATGCATTTATGCAAAGAGCTCTCGTAGATACTACAAACGATAACCTTTCAGCAGAACAGCTCACTGGCCTTGTGCTTGAAACCGGCGAACACGGCGTTAAGGTAATGGCTCTTTTGGATAAGGCAAACACAACTGCATACGGCAACCCTGAAATAACAAAAGTTAATATAGGGGTGCGTAATAATCCGGCAATTCTAATATCAGGCCATGATCTGAAGGATATGGAGGAGCTTTTAAAGCAAACCGAAGGAACAGGTGTGGATGTTTACACTCACTCAGAAATGCTTCCTGCAAATTATTATCCTGCATTTAAAAAGTACAAACATTTTGTTGGAAACTATGGCAGCTCATGGTGGAGGCAGACTCAGGACTTTGAAACATTCAAAGGGCCTGTTCTCTTCACAACAAACTGCATTGTTCCGCCAAAAAGCACTTCGACATACAGCGACAGGATATATACAACCGGAGCATCAGGTTACCCCGGCTTTGTACATATTTCTGACAGAAAGGATGGAAAACCAAAAGATTTTTCAATTTTAATTGAACATGCAAAAAAATGTAAGCCACCGGTAGAAATAGAAACAGGTGAAATAATTGGCGGCTTTGCACATGCTCAGGTATTTGCTCTTGCAGACAAAGTTGTTGAGGCCGTTAAATCAGGAGCTATCCGCAAATTTTTTGTAATGGCTGGTTGCGACGGGCGGATGAAGGACAGGAACTACTATACAGAATTTGCTCAGGCACTGCCAAAAGACACAGTTATCCTTACTGCCGGTTGTGCCAAATATCGCTACAACAAACTTCCACTTGGCGATATTGGAGGAATTCCGCGTGTGTTGGATGCGGGCCAGTGCAACGACTCATATTCTCTTGCAATAATTGCACTTAAACTAAAAGAGATATTTAAAGCAAACAGTATTAACGACCTGCCGATAGCTTACAACATCGCATGGTATGAGCAAAAAGCAGTTATCGTTTTACTTGCGCTTCTCTCTCTTGGAGTTAAGAATATACATCTCGGGCCTACACTTCCAGGGTTCTTATCTGCAAATGTTGCCAATGTACTTGTTAAGAATTTCGGCATCGCTCCAATAGGAACAGTTGATGAGGATATGAAGCTCTTCCTTGGTGAATAATCCTTGAATGAAAGATTTGAAAGACCGGCCACAGTGTCGGTCTTTTTTGTTCCGGCCGAATCGCCGGCTTCGAGTTGTATTTTATCTCTCAGGCATTTACACACTGCCCACTAATTAATGAGGGCTTGTGCGTCCTCAGTCACTGCGTTCCCTCCGGCCGAATCGCCCTCACCAATTAGTGGGCAATGCTAATAGAGTATTTAGAGATTTTCAACTCGCAGCCGGAGACAAGCGATATTACTTCGGGAGGAGTTTGAATTAGAAATTTCTTATCTGCAATATTCTAGTAATGTGAGGCTTACAACTTATTGTGGCAGCAGTGCTGCCACAATAAGTTGTAACTTGTACTATGTGTTGCACTTAACTGTAAGTTGAAATATTTGAACCAAATCTAAATAGCACATTTTCTTGTACATGCTAAGAACACGCAGACTTTAAATCTGCGTGTTCTTAGTATGTTGTTGATAAATAGCTTGTTACGGAACAACGGATCATGTAGCATAAAATAGATGGTGCGGCTGCGCCGCGGTTAATTATTCCTGCGGTTGGCAAACCATTCGGCAAGAAATATGCCCTAAAATTGTTTTGCTAAATCTCTGATATTCATATTATAGCACAAATGAGTGAGAGTAGTACCCTCACTCATTTGCATTGTTGCTTAATAATGTGCAAGTTACTCCGACTAAATTTTGACGAAAAATGTCATTATGGTCAATCAGGGTGCTAAAACAACGCAACTCCGCCGAAGGCGTAAACCGGCAACGCAGGAGCACCTAATTGCCCCTAAAAAAAGGGTGACACAAAAAGGCCAAACCGCTGATAAGCACTAATATTGAGTTAGTTACTAAAAATGAAGAGACCTCATGTCTCTTCATTTTTAGCAACTACTTGGTATTATATGTGTTGGGCTGCTAAACGATGTGGGGAGCTTTAGCAAAGTCCCGCTTCCGGCGGCGAGTTGCAACATTTCTGAACATTTTTTTACATTGCCAACTAATTGATGAGGGCGATTCGGCCGGACGAAGTGAAACGGAGGAGGACGCACAAGCCCGAAGAGATTAGTTGGCAGTGTATTGATATCAGAAAATAAACGCAACTCGCCGCCGGAGATTCGGCCGGACGAAGTGAAACGGAGGAGGACGCACAAGCCCGAAGAGATTAGTTGGCAGTGTGCAGATGTCAGAAAGAAAACAAAACTCGCCGCCGGTGATTAAAATGGAGAATATTCTAACTTTGTACAAACGATTGATAAATGCTTAACGAACCAAAAAAGGATTATAACAGAGAGATGCATACTGCTGAGCATATTTTGAACCAAACTATGGTTAGAATGTTTGGTACGGAGAGATCTTTCAGCAACCATATCGAAAGGAAGAAATCCAAATGCGATTACATATTTGACAGGGCTCTTTCTCAGGAAGAGGTCGATAAACTTGAAAATGCCGTAAATGAGGTTATATGCCGGAATCTGGATATTAAAGAGCATCTGGTTTCAAGAGAGGAGGCGGAGCTCAAATTTAACACTTCAAAACTGCCTCCTGAGGCCGGGGACATGATAAGGATTATTTCGGTGGGAGATTACGACCACTGCCCATGCATTGGGGAGCATATTTCGAATACTGGAGAAATAGGACTCATAAAAATCATTTCAACAGATTTTGAAAGTGACAGAAAGGTATTAAGAATCAGGTATAAAAGGAGTCAGATCGAGTAATAGTTTAAAATATCGACTTATTTAACTACTTTTGCACACTATTTTATATATATGAGCGATAACAATTTATTGTCGAAGCTATCGGGGCTTCGCGAAAAGTTTGAGGGTATTTCTACCCAGATCTCCGATCCGGGCGTGATGTCAGATATGAAGAGATATGTTTCACTTAACAAGGAGTACAGAGAACTGGAACCCATTGTTGAGGCGGGCGAGAAATACAGAAAGTTGGTAACAGATCTTGAGGGAGCAAAAGAGATTTTGCAAAGTGAAAAAGACGAGGATTTGAGAGAGATGGCAAAGGAAGAGGTATCTATAATTGAAGAGGCACTTCCCGGATTGGAGGATGAGATTAGATTACTGCTTATTCCTGCAGACCCTCAGGATTACAAGAATGCTATAGTAGAAGTTCGTGCCGGAGCCGGTGGCGATGAGGCATCAATATTTGCCGGAGATCTTTTTCGCATGTATGCGAAATTTGCCGAAAGAAGAGGATGGAAACTGGAAATAAACAGCCAGAGTGAAGGTAGTTCCGGTGGATTTAAAGAGTTGATATGCAAAATTTCCGGACAGGGTGTATACGGAGTTCTGAAATATGAAAGTGGTGTGCATCGGGTTCAGCGGGTTCCTCAAACGGAAACTCAGGGCCGTGTTCATACTTCTGCTGCTTCTATTGCAGTTTTGCCTGAAGCAGAAGAGTTTGACGTTGAACTAAACATCAGCGATGTAAGAAAGGATACTTTCTGTTCTTCTGGACCAGGGGGCCAGTCTGTTAACACAACATATTCTGCAATCCGCCTGACTCACGTTCCCACAGGAATTGTTGTTCAGTGCCAGGACGAAAAATCTCAGATAAAGAACTACGATAAAGCTCTTGCTGAGCTTAGAACTCGTTTGTACAATCTTGAGTATGAAAAATACCTGAATGAGATTTCTATCAAGAGAAAAACAATGGTTTCAACAGGCGACCGTTCGGCAAAAATCCGCACTTACAATTACCCGCAGTCTCGTGTTACAGACCACCGGATAAATTACACAATGTACAACCTTCCTGTATTTATGGATGGTGCAATTCAGGAGGTAATTGACTTATTGCAGGTTGCGGAAAATTCAGAAAGGTTGAAAGCTGCAGGAGAATAATTTATGAACAGCAAAGAGTTATACGGGAATATACTCAGAAAACGCAGCTTCCTATGCGTGGGGCTGGATTCAGACCCTTCTCTGTTTCCTGAACACCTCAATTCATTTGCAAATCCTATTTTTGAATTTAACAAAGCGATAATTGATGCTACATCTCAGTATGCTGTTGCCTATAAACCGAATCTTGCCTTTTATGAAGCAGAGGGAGTTAAAGGGTGGGAGCAGCTTGAGAAAACTGTAGAATATATCCGGAGAAAAGATTCTTCGGCCTTCATTATTGCCGATGCGAAACGCGGAGATATTGGAAATACTGCCAGCCGTTATGCAAGCGCTTTTTTCGAAAGGATGGATTTTGATGCTGTAACTCTTGCTCCCTACATGGGCCGTGATTCTGTTGATCCATTCCTTAAATTTGATAATAAATGGGCAGTTGTCCTTGCTCTTACTTCCAACCCTTCGGCAACCGATTTTGAGACAATGAACGTTGTTTCGGATGATATGACTAATGAAAGTTCTCCCCTTTATCGCAAGGTTATAGAAACAGCAATGGGGTGGGGAACAAGCGACAATATCATGTTTGTTGCTGGTGCCACGCGTCCCGAAAAACTTGGAGAAATAAGGCAATTTTGCCCCGACCATTTTCTTCTTGTTCCAGGAGTTGGAACACAGGGCGGAACTATTGCGGATGTCGTGAAATTTGGTATGAACAGCCAATGCGGCCTGCTTGTGAACATTTCAAGAAATATCATTTTTGCAGGTAAAGGAAAAGACTTCGATTCCGTAGCTGCTCAAAAAGCAAAAGAGGCCGCTTGTGAAATGGCCTCTTATCTTAACTTTTAGCATTCTATCCGAATAACTATATCTCTACGATACTGATTTCCGATTCAGGAACATCAGCCTCTCTTATTGGCTCATTTGCAGTTGGCTCAGGCAGTCTTGCTATTATAGTCTGAGTCCCCTTGACTTTTTGCCCTCTTGTTACCTGAATTCTTGAATCGATTGGGAGGAATAAATCTATACGGGAGCCGAATTTAATAAAGCCCACCTGTTCTCCTTGAGTTACCATGCTGCCTTCTTTTGCATAGCATACAATCCTGCGGGCCAGAAGCCCTGCTATTTGCCGAAACAAAACAGGAGTGGAATCCCTGTCAACAACAATTGTTGTGCGTTCATTTTTTTCAGAAGACTTAGGATGCATTGCAACCAGATAATTGCCCGGATGGTATTTATAGTATTTAACGACCCCTTTTACCGGAAACCAGTTTACATGAACATTGAAAATACTCATGAATATGGAAACCTGAATACAGTTGCGTTTTAGATATTCTCCCTCATATACCTCTTTAACAATTACAATTCTTCCATCGGCAGGGGCAAGGACAGCGCTGTTGTCCTGAACCGGAATCCTCTTTGGAGAGCGAAAAAACCTTACTATTATAAAAAACAATAAAGCCGCCGCTGCCGCAGATATATAAAATGCATTGCCCATACCCAAAATGAAGTAAAGGGCAATAACTATCACCGCAATTAAAAGGAAGCTCTTAAAAATTATACCATGTCCCTCTTTATGAATTCCCATTTAAATAATCAGATTAGTGAAAATAGTTTTATATACATAACCGCAACCGGAAACGAGAGCAGTGCCCCGTCAAAACGATCCAGAAGGCCACCGTGTCCCGGCATCAGACTACCTGAATCCTTGACGCCAAAGTTACGTTTAAATTGAGATTCGGCCAAATCGCCAAGAACACCGAAAAGGTTAATTATTAAAGCAATTATTATTGTGTGTATGAGTGTTACCTCTATAAGCCCTGTATAATAAATAATTACAGCAAATATTAAAGCACAAAACAATCCTCCGAAAAAGCCTTCCCAAGATTTTTTTGGTGAGATTGAAGGAAAGAGTTTATGCCCGTTTTTCTGCCCGAAGAGCATCCCGAATATATATGCCCCAACATCGGATACCCAAAGTATTATAAAGAAAAACAGAAGGATATTTCCGTAGAAACTGCCATCGCTTTTGAACACAATCAGGTTAGTGAGAGCAAAAGGGAGAGCTGCATATAATATCGCCCCCCCTAAATATTGATTGTAGTTATAAGCATCTCTGTTTTTGTTGTACAGAATACTGATATATAACCCGGTATATGGTATTGCAACCAGCAAAATTATATATGGCGTAACTTCGTATGCCTGATTAATATAAAATAGAATGAAGAGCAATACTCCGGAAGCAATGGAAAGGACTCTTGCCAGTTTGTAATTATTACCCAGACTGATTTGGAGATATTCCTGCATTATTATTCCTGTTACGAAAACCATAACAGCAGCGTAGGCAAGAGGACCAATTAAAATTGATCCGACCATAATCAATATAAAAACAAGGCCGCTAAAAGTTCTTACTACAGTATTGTTCATTTTTCCTCAACAGCTTTTCCTGCTCTTTTGCCAAAGATTTGTTCCAAATCTTCTGCAAATATAACCTCTTTTTCGAGTAGTAGTTCAGCTAGTTTTGTAAATCCCTCAAGATTTTTGCTTAGAACGTCCTGTGCCATTTTGTGTGCAATGTCAATGAAATTCTTTGCTTCGGAGTCTATGAGTTCTGCAGTTTTTTCACTGTAAGGTTTACCAATTGTGAACCCGGCAGAGTCTGTAGAGTCGTAGAAAGAGATGTTGCCTACCTTTTCGCTCATGCCAAGATAAGAAACCATCGCATATGCCTGTTTAGTTATCTTTTCAAGGTCACTTAGGGCTCCTGTGGATATTTTGCCATTGATGAGCTCTTCTGCAACTCTTCCGCCAAGTGTTGCCGCCATTTCGTCCATCATCTGTTCTGTGGTGGTAATCTGACGCTCTTCCGGAAGGTACCAGGCTGCACCCAATGCCCTGCCTCTTGGGATAATCGTAACTTTAAGCAAAGGATTTGCGTGTGGCAGCATCCAGCTTACTGTTGCGTGTCCTGCCTCGTGGAAAGCAATAGTGCGCTTTTCATTCGGCGATATTATCTTGCTCCGTCTTTCAAGGCCGCCTATTATTCTGTCAACGGCATCAAGAAAGTCCTGTTTTTCAATAAATTGTTTGTTGTTTCTGGCTGCTATCAGGGCAGCTTCATTACATACGTTTGCAATGTCTGCACCAGAGAAACCAGGTGTCTGTTTTGCCAGAAATTCAATTTCAAAACCTTCAACCAGTTTGAGGTTGCGAAGGTGTACCTTGAATATTTCAACACGTTCTCTAAGTTCTGGTAAATCAACATGAATCTGCCTGTCGAACCTTCCTGCCCTCATTAACGCCTTATCCAGAATATCTGCACGGTTAGTTGCAGCCAGTATTATCACTCCTGAGTTTGATCCAAAACCATCCATCTCGGTGAGGAGCTGGTTTAATGTATTTTCGCGCTCGTCGTTTGATGAGAACCCCGCATTCTTGCCTCTTGCCCGTCCCACTGCATCAATCTCATCAATGAAAACAATACATGGTGCCTTTTCCTTCGCCTGACGGAAAAGATCTCTTACCCGTGAGGCTCCAACGCCAACAAACATTTCAACAAAATCGGAACCGGAAATTGAGAAGAATGGAACATCGGCTTCTCCGGCAACTGCTTTTGCAAGAAGGGTCTTTCCTGTACCCGGAGGGCCTATAAGTAAAGCTCCTTTTGGTATTTTACCACCAAGGTTTGTATATTTCTTTGGATTTTTGAGGAAATCCACAATCTCCATAACTTCTACTTTTGCCTCTTCAAGGCCCGCTACATCTTTGAACGTAATCTTGACATTGTTCTCTTTGTCAAATAATTTTGCTTGCGATTTGCCTACCGAAAAGATTCCTCCTCCCTGGGATCCGCCGCCGCCCATACTCTTATTCATCCTGCGGAAGAAGAAAATCCACAATCCAATAAGCATAAGTGGTAAAAGAAGCCACTCCAATGCCTTGCCAAAATAGTTTGTTCTTTGTTCAGTTTCAACAACAAATCTTTTTGAAGGGTCAAGACCTGCCATAACAGTATCTATCTGTTCTTCAAGATTGAAGTTCCCGGAAACAATGAAATAGAAATGAGGGCCAAACTTTGGCTCTTTTCCGCCGAACAGATTCTTATATTTAGGAAGGTTTGCCTTCTTAATATATACTTCGGCCATATTTTCGTTTGTCACAAAAACAATCTTTTCAACATCGCCTGCGGTAATCATTTTTTCCTTGACGCTGAACCACTCGGTTTTAACCGGTTCGCCGCCCTGATATGATGTCCACATAATAGCAAGACCCGTGAGGATAATCATAATTATCCACAGGTTATTGAATTTTTGCGGTTTTATTTTTTGAAGCTGTTTGTTGAAATTGTTCTTATTGTTAGTTTCGTTTTCAGTATTCATCATTTGATTATTCTTGATATGTTTTTCTGTCGGCATCTGCCCAAAGATCCTCAAGTCTGTAAAACTGGCGGTACTCTGTTTTAAAAATGTGAACTACAATATTTGTGTAGTCGAGTATAATCCAAAAAGCATTCTCCTTGCCTTGCGCCCTCACAACTTTTCTGTTGCATTTTTTGTACATCATCTCCTCTACATTATCTGCAATTGCCAAAACATTAGGTGTTGAGTCGGCGTTGCATACAATAAAATAGTCGGAAATAGCTGTACCAATCTTTTTTAGATTCAGGGAAATAACAAGCTGTGCCTTTTTATCTTGCATAGCTTCTGCTATACAATTTAACTCTAAAATATCGGTGTCAATGGAATCTTTGTCTGCCTCAATAACAGGAGCTGCTACGGGAGCAGCTGTTTTTACTGGTGTTTTGCTCTTTTTCTCTTTAGCTACCTTCTCCGTAGGAATATCACTTTTTTTCTTTACTGGCACAATAGTTGTTTTTTAAATTATAAAATTTCGAAATCTGTACTGCAATTTTGCGGCCAATTTAACTATAATTTTCTAGCATATGGACATTATTTGGTTTGACTCTATCGATTCCACTAATAAAGAAGCAATTAGGCGAATTGACACTGCCGATGACTTCACTGTTTTAGCTGCTGTGTATCAGACATCAGGCAGAGGCCAAAAGGGGACAAGCTGGGAGAGTGCTCCCGGTAAAAATCTTACTTTCTCTATCATTCTCAAGCCCGAACTGATAAGGGCAGAAAATCAGTTCATTATATCTCAGATTATTGCTCTGGGAGTTGCTTCTTACCTTAAAAAACTCTCCATTGATGCTAAAATAAAATGGCCAAATGATATATATGTCGGAGATAAAAAGATATGCGGCATACTCATCGAAAACTTTATTGAAGGTGCCAATTTGTCAGCCTCAATTGTTGGAATAGGCCTGAATATAAATCAGGACGTTTTTGAATCAGATGCTCCTAACCCTACTTCTGTAAAAATAATTACAGGAATGGAAAAGGATCTTAAAGACGAACTGGAAAGCCTTGTTTCTGCAATTTACGATATTTATTATTCCTTTAAGTCTTTTGGGTCGGGCAATTTGTCAGAGAAGATATCTCATCAGTATCATGAATCCCTGTACAGGCTGGATGAGTTTCATACTTATGAGGAGACTCCCGGGGGAGAGAAGTTTAAAGGGAGGATTGTTGGCATAAACTCAAATGCCTGTCTGGTGATAGAAAAAGAGGACTCCAGCACTTCTGAGTATGCGTTCAAGGAGATAAAGTATGTTCTATAGAACAGCTTAGATTTGCTTAAGATTGCGAATAGCTTCTGCCGGCCCTGGTGCTCCAAATACTGAGTTGCCGGCTACAAGTATGTCCGCGCCAGCTTTAACCAAAAGAGGTGCATTTTCAAGAGTTACGCCGCCGTCTACTTCAATAAGACAAGAAGGAGAGATTTTAATAATCATCTCTTTAAGCTTTTTGATTTTAAGCAGTGAATTTTCAATAAACTTTTGACCTCCAAATCCGGGGTTTACAGACATTATAAGTACGAAGTCTGTTTCGGACAGGATTTCGTATAGCATGTGAACAGGGGTGTGAGGGTTGAGAGCTACTCCGGCCTTCATTCCAAGAGAGCGGATTTTCTGAAGAGAACGATGCAAATGATTACATGCTTCCCAATGTACGCTAAGATACTCAACACCCGTTTTGGCAAATTCCTCAAGATACCTGTCCGGGTCAACAATCATAAGATGGGCGTCAAGAGGTTTCTTTGCGTTTTTTGCAATGGCTTTTACTAACGGGAATCCATAGGAGATGTTTGGAACAAAAAGACCATCCATTATATCAAGGTGAAACAGATCGGCATCGCTTTTATTGATGAGGTCAACCTGTTCATCAAGTTTTCCAAAATCGGCAGATAACATTGAAGGGGCAATTAATACACCCATGATTATGCTATTTAAGTTTTTTTAATACGTCCAGTAACAATATCCAGAATTTGTCAACAGTGGCAATTTCTAGTTTCTCTCCGGGTGCATGTGCGCCTTTTATAGTGGGACCAAAAGAAATAATGTCAAGTTTTGGAAATTTGTCAATAAGAATTCCGCATTCCAAACCAGCGTGAATTGCTCTTACTATTGGTTCTTTGCCAAATAGTCTTTTATAGGACTCAACGCTTTCTCTCATTATCCTGGAGTCTAGCTTTGGCTGCCATCCTGGATAATCTGTCTCGTGTTCAACTTCTGCACCGGCAAGACGCAAAATTGCTTCAATCCGGCCTGCTGCATTCAATTTCGCACTATTTATTGAACTTCTCTGGCTTGTGCAAACGGTTACGACACCTTTTTCGGCCATTTTTATTGATGCAAGATTTGTAGAGGTTTCAACAAATCCGGGAATTTCCTGACTCATTGCCAGCACACCGTGAGGCAATCCGTATAACCCGTAGATTATTTTTCCGAAAGTCTCATTATCAACGCAATACTCTGTTGCAGGAGCAATTTCGGTTTTTGAATAAAGCCCGGGATCGGTTATTAGATATTCAACTTTTGCTTCGGCAGAGATTCTTTCAAATACCGAGGTTATGTCTGAAAGTTGGCTGGGGTTTACTGCAAGAGTGGCATAAGCCTCCCTAGCTATGGCATTCCTCTTATTTCCTCCGTCTATGTGACAAAGTGCCACTTCAAATTTTCCGTAAATATTGAAAAGGAAACGAAGCAGAAGCTGATTTGCATTTGCTCTGTTCTTTTCGATATCGTCTCCGCTGTGACCGCCTGTAGCTCCGTAAAAACCAAATTTTACAATTTTGGAATCTTTAGGAGTGTTTTTAGGGGTATATACAAACCTTCCGGTTGTATCAATACCTCCGGCGCAGCCAATAAATAGTTCTCCTTCGTCTTCCGAATCCAGGTTAATCAGGATATCTCCCTTAAGAAATCCGGGGGCCAATGATTTTGCTCCGGTTAGTCCTGTCTCTTCTTCTGTTGTGAATAACGCCTCAATAGGGCCGTGGATTATGTTATCGGAATCAAGGATTGCAAGCTCTGCGGCAATTCCAATTCCACAATCGGCTCCAAGAGTTGTCTCTTTTGCGATGAGCCAGCCATTCTCTTCGGTAACCTTTATTGGGTCCTTTTCAAAATCATGATTGCTATCGCTGTTCTTTTCACATACCATGTCGGAATGGCTCTGAAGAATCACAGTGGGCGCTCCTTCCATTCCTGCCGTAGCCGGTTTGGTTATGAGCACATTGCCTGCGTCGTCTGTCATGCAGTTTAAATTGCGGTCCTTTGCGAATTTTTGCAGGTAAGCGATTATTTTCTCTTCGTGCCCGGACTCTCTGGGAATTTTATAAATATCACCAAAGAATGAAAAAACTTTTGTAGCGTCCATTAAGATTTGAGTTGTTTTTCAATATCGCTTACATACTTGCGGAAAGATCTGTTTGTGTCTATCAGGTCCTTGACAGTATTGTATGCATGCAAAACCGTTGCGTGGTCTCTGCCGCCAATTTGTGCGCCAATTGATGCAAGCGAATTATTTGTGAGGTTTCTGCTCAGATACATTGCAATTTGCCTTGCCTGAACGAACTCTCTTTTTCTTGATTGTGAAAGGAAAGATTCTGAACTTATCTTGAAATAGTCACATACTATTTTTTGAATCTTGCCAACAGAGATTTCTATTTTGTTTTTGCTTACAAATCTTTCGGTGAGAGTTTCTGTCAGCTCAAGGGTAATCTTTCTGTGTGTAAGAGTAGATTGCGCAAGAAGAGATATTAGGGTTCCCTCTATTTCGCGAACATTTGTTGTTATACTGTTTGCAAGATAATTTATAACATCTTCGGGTAACGTAATGCCGTCATTATAACTTTTTGCCTTTAATATGGCTACTCTTGTTTCAAAATCCGGAGGTATAAGTTCAGCAACGAGCCCCCATTTAAAGCGGGAAAGAAGTCTCTGCTCGAGATCAATCATCTCCGAAGGAGCTTTGTCTGATGTTAAGATAAGTTGCTTGCCAATATTATGCAGATGGCTGAAAATATGGAAAAAAGCATTTTGCGTACCGGGTTTTCCGGCAAATTCGTGAACATCGTCAATTATTAGCACATCTATCATCTGATAGAAGTGGAGAAAATCCGTCAGCTTGTTTTTAACATTGGCCGCATCCATAAATTGAGTCTGGAATCGGTTGGCACTTACATATAAAACAATTTTTTCGGGGTATTTTTCCTTGATGTCGATACCAATCGCCTGAGCAAGGTGTGTTTTTCCCAAGCCCGAGCCTCCATAAAGAAACAGCGGGTTGAATGTGTTTTTCCCAGGATTCATTGCAATATTAAGACCTGCAGCTCTGGCAAGTCTATTGCACTCTCCCTCGATAAAGTTGTTGAAATTGTAGTTCGGATTCAACTGCGGGTCTATTTGCCTTTGTTGAAGCCCAGGTATAACAAATGGATTTGCAAAGTTTCCATTCTGGTTTGGGAATGGAACCGATCTGTTTGTCAGTTCCTGAGAATATTGCTGAGGGAGGGTAACTGTCTCTTCATTAGAGACCACTCTCACGTTGTACTCGAGCTTTGCCTCTTGTCCGATGACTCTCCTGAGTGTTTTTCCGATGAGATCAATAAAATGCTCCTCAAGATACTCACGAAAGAAATGGGAAGGAACCTCAATTGTTAAAACTGAGTTATAGAATTTGACCGCCTTTATTGGATCGAACCATGTTTTAAAACTACTTGGAGGAATGATGTCCTGTATAATTTGGAGACAATTATTCCATACAAGATTATGTTTCTGATCAGGCATGTTGAAGATTTATAGTTTAGATTCCTTACAAAATTGGGGATAAATTCTGTAAAAAAAAATCTATTTTCACTTGTAAAATTCAATATTTATTTAAGTGGCTGGATATCAATAAAAAAATATTTTTAGAAATAATTTTTCAATTTTTTTTGCCACTGTAACTACTTGATTTAAAACACACTAATCTTTATGTATTTTTTTGGATTTTTATTGATACTTTCTATTAAATTATCCAGGTCGGTTACAAGCGAATTTACTGAATTATGCAAAGAATCGGTGGTTAGAAGTTTTCCAATTGTTCCGTTTGGATTTTGCATTTCGTTTAGAAGGGACCTGAGTGATTTAACTGTGGCTGCAAGATCTGCCTCTTTAAGTGTGTCGGTGAGTTGTGCAAGATTATTAACTGTTTTACTCAGAGGGGAGGCCGCCTCATTCAGTTTTGCAGAGAGGGCTTTCAGATTTTCAAGAGTTGATGTAATTTCGGGCCCGTTAAGGTCGAGATTATGTGTTATGGCCTCTGCGTTTCTTATTGTTTTATTAAGGTTAACAAGTGCCTGCGCAATGTTTTTCTTGGCATTGCTGTCAAGTATATCATTTACATTAACAAATGTTTTGTTAAGAGAAGAAATGAGAAGCTGAGCACTATCTTTCAGCGGCATGAACTCTCCGATAAGTTTGTCTACCATACCCACCTCCATGCCGGACTTAAGAGTGTCCCTTCCTTTTAACATCATTTTGTCGTCCCCGGGTACAATTTTAACAGCTTTGCTGCCCAGAAGATCCGCACTGTAAATCATTGCAACAGAGTTGCGAGGAATGGGGAATTTGGATTTTATTTTGAATTTTGCAACGAAGAGCCCTCTTTCCGGTTTATAATCAATTGATTCCACGGTGCCTGCCTTTAGACCTTTAAAATATACAGGCCCTGTAGGAGTGAGCCCCTCGACATTCTCATATACTACATAATAGGTGTTATTCTTATTGAAAAAATCCTGTCCTTTCAGGAAATTTATCATAAAATATGCAGCAACCATTGTCACTAAGGCGAATAAACCTATTTTTTGTTCTTTGGTAAGTTTTAATTTCATCATCTGTTCTATTTATTCATAGGTACAATTATACCATTTTCTACTTTTATTATAAATGCCTGAGGAAACTTCTTCTTTATGAACTTAAGTTCTGATGTGGCATCTTCGGGAGTATCATAAGTTCCTGTATAATATTTATAAAAATTCCCCATTTTTGAATACCCAGCCTCCTTTAATCCCTTTAAATCAGAAGACCCGGGTGAAAGAATTTTTGTAACAGCCAGTATCTGTATCGCGTAAAACTGTTTTTTTATCTCTGTTTTCTGAACGTTTGTTTTCTGATTATCTGTGTTTTGAAACATTGATTTTGAGGCAAGAGCCCTTGGCTCCGCAACTTTTGGAGGTGTTGTGTCTTTGTCCTGAATAACTTGTTTTTCTGTGGTTATTGGGACAACATTTTCGTCATTATGATTACGAGAAGGAATCATGGAAAACTGTGAGTTCCCCTTTTCGTAGATGCCTTTGTATTCTGTAAAAGCATCGAAGATTGCACGGGCAAATTTATCCTGATTTTCATCCTGTACAAGAATGTCAAGGTCGCTGTTGTTAGAGATAAAGCCAAGTTCTACCAAAACAGAAGGCATTGTTGTCCTCCATAAAACAAGAAGTCCATCCTGCTTTATACCTCTGTTAATAACTATCGGTCCCTTTGAAAGGTTTCTCTGAACAAGCGAAGCAAAGGAGAGGCTGTGCTCGAGGTGAGAGTTCTGTAACAGAGAAAAAATAATGTATGACTCAGGAACATTTGGGTCGAATCCTTCGTATTTCGAACTGAAATCTTCTCCCTCCAAAACAACGACGCTATTTTCCAGTTTTGAAACCTCAAGATTAGAGCTGGTTTTGTCCATCCCCATTACAAATGTTTCTGTTCCTGCTGCCGAACGGGCTTTAGCAGAGTTAATGTGAATCGAGATAAAGAGATCTGCACGATTTTTGTTTGCAATGTCTGTGCGCTGGTAAAGCGGGATAAATACATCGGTACTCCTTGTATATATCACCTTAATATCGGGAAAGTTATTTTTAATTAAATCGCCCAATTTAAGAGCAACTGCGAGTGCTATATGTTTTTCCTGTGTTTTCCTGTTAATGCTGACAGCTCCCGGGTCCTTCCCGCCATGTCCGGCATCAATTACAACCTTGCGAATACTAACATATGAATCGTTTTGTGCTATGCTATGAATTGAACAAAGCATACAAAAAAATATCAAAAGTATTCTATAGGGCATTTTTTGTTGTTATTTATGATTAATTTTGCGCTTTGCAAAAATAGCAATTATTTTGTTTTTATAAGATAAACCATTTTACCTTGCAAAGATTCCTCTACATTCTGCTGCTCTCGTTTTTCACACTGATATTCTCATGTGATCTTTCTGCCATGCAGTGGGAGCAGGATACTTTGAAACTAAATAAAGATACTCTTTCCTTAAGAAGTGCAGCCGATACTTCCAAAAAGAGCGGGTCGCTCGATAATCCTGCTTTTTCAACAGCAAGAGACTCAATTATTGAAGATTTTTCTAATGGGAAGAAAAGAATCTTTTATTATGGCGACGTTTCTGTAAGATATCAGGATATAGAGCTCAAGGCCGACTATATGGAGTATAACCTTGACACCAAAACAGTTTTCGCAACCGGATTAAAGGATACAAGCGGTGTGCTTAAGGGTAGACCGGTTTTGAAAGAAGGTTCGCAAACCTATACCATGGAAAGCGTCTATTATAATTTTGAATCCAGAAAGGCCAGAATAACCAATATGATTACTCAGGAATCCGAAGGATTCATGCATGGAACCAATATTAAAAAAATGGCAGACAATTCCATTAATATATCTAAAGGGAAATATACAACCTGCGATCTTGACCATCCCCATTTTTATCTCAGGATGACAAAAGCCAGAGTTGTTACTCAGCCGCACAAAGTGACTGTTTTTGGCCCGGCCTACCTTGTGGTAGAGGATGTGCCGCTTCCCCTTGCTCTCCCATTTGGGTTTGTCCCCGAGAAACCGGAGAGGTCCGGTGGTTTGCTTATTCCGTCTGTTCAGGAGGAGGCTGCCAGAGGTTTTGGATTAAAGGGGCTCGGATATTATTTTGTAATTGGAGAGCATTTTGATGTATCAGTCACAGGTGACATATATTCTCTTGGTTCGTGGAACGCGATGCTCACCGCCAGATACAGAACAAGATACAAGTTTAACGGAGATTTTGGAATAAACTATTCAAATAACCAGACAGGCGAGAGAGGAAGTACTGACTTTTTTCAGTCGAAAGACTTTTCCGTAAGGTGGAGCCATTCTCAGGACCCAAAATCCATGCCCGGAGCATCATTCAGAGCTTCAGTAAATTTTTCTACTCCTCTTAATAACCGGTTTAATTCGGAAGATATTCAGCAAAGCCTGCAAAATCAGGTCTCTTCTTCCATCTCTTTTTCAAAGACAATTTCCGACAGCCCGTTCAGCTATTCCGTGAATTTACTTCACAGCCAGAGCTCGCTGGACAGTTCATATGCCCTCACTGTTCCTAACTTTACTTTTACAATGAACAGGATTTATCCTTTCAAAAGGCTTGAAAGAGTAGGGAAGGAGAAGTTTTATGAATCCTTCTCAGTTAGCTATAATACTACTTTTGACAATAAAGTCAATTTTAAAGCTAAGGATTTTGGGAAACCGGATTTTCTGTCAAAGTTTCGTAGCGGAATGAGACATAACTTTGCGATAGGCCTTCCTACGTTTACATTACTCCGTTACCTTAACTTCTCTCCCGGCATAAGCTATGGTATGACATGGTTTTTCCAGACTAATGAAAAACAGTACAACTCTGTGACAAATCTGGTTGAGAGCAATATTTCCAATATGTTTAGCCATTTTGGAGTTACACAGGATTTTTCTGCATCAGTTTCTTTGAGCACAAGGTTATTCGGTAAATATGATTTTGGGAATAAAGGCGCACTCAATATGATCAGGCACATGATGACGCCTTCAATCTCTTTTAGCTATCGCCCGGAACTTGGAACACCTGCAAACGGATACAGGACACTCTCATATGTAGATGCGAACGGAATCCAGCAATCTCTGGATTACAACAGATACGACGGACTGCTGTACTCTCCTCCGTCAAGGGGTAAAAGTGCCGGTCTGAATTTCTCTCTGGGAAACAACCTGGAAGCAAAAGTCCGGGATAAATTGGACACAACCGGAACCGGTCTGAAAAAAATAAAGCTGATTGACAACTTTTCTATTGGAGGGTCATATAACTTCCTTGCAGACTCTCTAAAGCTCTCCAATATAATGATGAATATGAACACCACCATATTCGGCTCTCTTGCATTTAGCGCAAATGCCAACTTTAACCCTTATGCTGTAGACGGCAAGGGCAGGTTAATTAATCAGTTCAATATAGCTAAAGAGGGAGGATTCAAGCTGGCGAGGCTGGAAAACGCAAGCGCAACACTCTCTTATCAGTTCTCCGGCAAAGGTGAGAGAAGGCTTGGAGGGGAAAGCAGCACTTCCGGCAATAAAGGAGGGGATAATACAAGACCGGGCTCGGTACCCGAAATCAAAGAGGGTGAGTTTGGCGGAGTGAAACAGGAACAGCATGATTATACAAGAGTATATTATCACCCTATTACGGGAGAGTATATTCCCGGAGGATGGGTCTATTATCTGGATCCGTCAATCCCATGGTCAGTTAACCTGAACTATAACTACTCATATGGGCGAAGTTACAGCTATTCAAACGAAGAACTTCATACTCTTAACACCCATATGCAAACACTTGGTGTTTCGGCACAGGTAGGAATTACAAAGTCTTTAAACGTTAACATTAATACAGGACTTGATTTAACAAAGTTCGCACTTTCAACAACGCAATTAAGTGCGACTTACGATCTTCACTGTTTCCAGATTTCTATATCGTGGGTACCAACCGGACAATGGCAAAGCTGGAGTTTCAGAATAAATGCCAAAGCATCGGCATTAGCCGATTTGCTTAAGTTCAAGAAGGGATCGAGTTATTGGGACAACTGGAAAAATTAATTAATAAAAAATACAATTTATGAGTAAAAAAGTAATTTCGAGCCCCAAAGCTCCTAAAGCAGTAGGACCATACAATCAGGCAATTGAAGCGAGCGGATTTCTGTATGTTTCCGGTCAATTGCCAATAGATGTGAAAACAGGAGAATTTGTACCCGGCGGAATTAAAGAACAATGCATTCAGGTTTTAAAAAACATTGGATATATTCTCGAGGAAGCTGGATACGGATTTGAAAATGTGGTAAAAACTACCGTTTACCTTACTGATATGAAAGACTTCGCAGTAATGAATGAGATATACGCAACTTTCTACAAGGAACCTTATCCCGCAAGAGTGGCATTTGCAGTAGCCGGATTGCCAAAAGGGAGTCTTATTGAGATAGATGTAGTGGCTGTGAGATAGAAAAAAAGTGGGGGTTGCTCCACTTTTTTTGTTCAGGTATCGGATTTTAATTATCTTTGTGGAGAATTCATACGATTTACGTTTCAGATAAATCAACACATTCCCAAATCATTTCGATGTACGATATAATAAATTTAAGCAATAAGAGTCAGGATGACTTGTTTGCAATTGCCCAGGAGCTTAATATAAGCAAATTTAAAAACCTCTCCAGAATGGATCTTATTTACGCAATTCTGGATGAGCAGGCTCAAGTGGGGAGCAAATCACAGGATGCTGCAAATCAAATACGCAACACAAAACCGATAGCACCAAAACTTCCTAAAAAAAGGGTTGAGATAAAGAAAGAGGAGAAACCCCGGGAGGAGAAACAAGATGTGAGGCCGGTTTCAGAAATAAAACCCGAGAAAAATACAGAGGATAAACCAATAGCATTAGTTAAAACCTCAGAACAAAATCCAATTGCTTCGGAATCTTCGGTTCCGGCCAAAAAGAGAGGACGCCCGGCCAGAAAGAGGACAAGAGTAGAAACAAAGGATGACAATACACCTGCCGAAACAGAAAAATCTGCTGTAGATAACAACAGCAAAATTGTTGAAGAGGAAGTAGCTGCAATTGTAGCTGTCACAAGAGAGTTAAAGCAGGAAAACAGGCAGCCTAAAACGGTTAATGAGTTTGTTAGAACCCAAAACAATAACAAACAAAGACCTCAACACAGCCCTAACCCTAATTCTAATCCGAATTCTAATCCTAATCCGAACCCGAATTCAAATCTAAATAAAAATCAGGGCCAGAATCCGAATCAAAACCAAAATCCGAACCAGGTTCCAGTTTCAAATCCCAATCAAAACCAAAATCATCCTCAGTTAACAAAACCTATTCAAAAATTCAGCAGGCCCGATGATGCCAGAGTAGCAGAGAAGATTATTGAGCAGGATGAACTCCAATTTGAACAGTCGGAAAGTATTGAAACAGGTCAGGAGAATGTTCCAAACACAGAAGTTAGGGAAAAGAGATTAAAAGAGGCTCAGTCGAGACCAAAAATTGAGTTTGAGGGAGAAGTGGAAGCAACCGGAGTACTTGAAATAATGCCGGACGGATACGGATTCCTGAGATCATCGGATTACAACTATCTTAACTCACCGGATGATATTTACATTTCGCAGTCTCAGATAAAACTATACGGGCTAAAAACCGGAGACACTCTCGTAGGCGAAATAAAACCACCGAGAGAGGGAGATAAGTATTTCCCTCTGGTGAAAGTAAAACAGATAAACGGAAGAAGTCCTGAGTTTATTCGCGACAGGGTTCCTTTTGACTTTCTTACCCCTTTGTTCCCGGAAGAAAAATTCAATATTACATCCAATGGACACAATAACCTTTCCACCAGGATTGTGGATATGTTCGCTCCAATTGGAAAAGGCCAGCGCGGGCTTATCGTTGCTCAGCCAAAGACAGGTAAAACTGTCCTTCTAAAGGATATTGCAAATGCAATCGCCGACAACCATCCGGAAGTTTACATGATTGTTCTTCTTATTGACGAACGTCCGGAAGAGGTTACAGATATGCAAAGGAGCGTTAAGGCAGAGGTTATTGCCTCTACATTTGACGAACCGGCAGAGAGACACGTAAAAATTGCAAACATAGTTTTGGAAAAAGCCAAGAGACTTGTAGAATGCGGCCATGATGTTGTAATTCTTCTTGACTCCATTACCCGTTTGGCAAGAGCTTTCAATACAGTTCAGCCGGCATCCGGCAAGGTGTTGAGCGGTGGTGTGGATGCCAATGCACTACACAAACCAAAACGTTTCTTTGGAGCTGCAAGAAATATTGAAAATGGCGGCTCTCTTACAATTATTGCCACAGCACTTACAGATACCGGTTCTAAAATGGACGAGGTGATATTTGAGGAGTTCAAAGGTACAGGCAATATGGAACTTCAACTGGACAGAAAACTATCTAACAAACGTATATTCCCTGCAGTTGACGTTACCGTGAGCAGCACAAGAAGGGACGACCTTCTGTTTGACAAGGAAACGCTTAACAGGATATGGATATTGAGAAATTACCTTGCAGATATGAATTCTGTTGAGGCAATGGACTTTATGAAAACAAGATTGTTGAGAACAGACAATAACTACGAGTTTCTCATCTCGATGAACGGAGAATAATCGGATAAGTCCGGCGGGGTTTAAAATCCCGCCAGATGAACTCCAATTCCTATTACAAATCCCAGTACAATATTAATTGCCTTCGCAAGAAAAAAGCTCTTTTTGCTCTCTGCAAGAAGTGGCAGTGCTGTATGTCCGTCCTGAGCAATTGAACTGGCCAGGAGCACGGAAAATGGTACAAACCCGCCAATAAAAAGAGTGATGAAAATCATATGAGGGCCGGATTCCGGTATGAATCCTATTAAAACTGCAAGTAAAATCATCCACATCACATTCTCCTTTACCCAGCTTTCGATATCCAGAAATTGTATCCCAAAATGAATAACGAGCAAGGCTCCTGTTGTCCATAAAAAAATTGACTTGAAGTGTTTCCGGATGACATGGTTCCACAGGTGCTCCTTAATAAAGTGTTCATTAGCCCTGGCTGTGAGGACAAGGGTTATAAGACTCACTCCGGCAAAAATGAGATTTATCCATCTTTCGCTGAATATGTCAAATTTTGCATTCAAACCTTCTGTTGAATGAATATCACCTGCGTGATCATCACTGTGAGCCATTGATATTTCGGCACCGTGGCTTTCATGGGCCAATGAATTTTCGGCAGAATGTTCGTGTTCAAGAAGGCCAAAAACAACTGCAACAATAAAAACGGCAATACCGGCCATTATTGACAACCTCTCTTTCGACCATTTACGTGGTGTTTTTCCGTTCTCAGTTCCGAATACTGTATGATTATGGGCTTGACTATGAGTGTGAACCTCTTCATGGTTTTTTTTCTGTTCGCAGCACTCTTCATGAAGCTGATAATGTTCAGGTGTAAAAGGCCTTTTCCCGCCTTTATAAATTTTATCAACTAAAATACCTGCTGTAATCCCGATAACAAACAAAGCAATAAAAAGAATGATAGCTGTTTTTGGAATCATTGCCATGAGAAGAAACGCTTCATCGCCCGATGACGCAATCATCATTGCCACAAGTGATCCGAAACTAAGCAAATTATGAGTATAAAGTGAAACAACTGCGAAACCTCCAACGCACCCTGGTATAAGGCCAAGCATTGCTGCCAGTATTACCTGTTTTACGGGAGATTTTTTAAGTTTCTTGAAAGAAGCTCCGTGAGAATGAATATTAACATATTCAATAAGTAACATCATAATCATTACCAGCCCGGTAATGAGGATGCTGTTTTTTAATGCATCAATGAGTATATTCATTTGCTGTTGTATATTTTTAATAGTTCGGAAGCTGCTGTGAATGAGCCAATTTCGCCATTCATAACCTTTTCTTCATATTTTATCAGTTGTTCCTGTATATGCGTGTCTTCAAAAAATCTGTTTTTCAACCCTTCATTGATTGTTTCATACATCCAGTATCTGGATTGCTCTCTCCTTTTGTGAAGGTAGTACCCGTTCGCTTCTGTAAGGCGGAAATACTCAAGAATCTTTTCGAGAATTTCTGTTAGTCCTGTTTTTGTTACAGCAGATGAGGTCATTGCAGTTGGAATCCAGGACGATTCAGTAGGAGGGAACAGATGAAGAGCGTTGGAATAGAGAGCTTTTGCAAGTGTAGCTTTATCAATATTGCTTCCGTCTGCTTTAGTAATAGCTATCAGGTCCGACATTTCCATTATTCCTCTCTTTATGCCCTGAAGTTCGTCCCCTGCACCAGCCAGCATGAGCAAAAGGAAAAAGTCGCTCATTGAGTGTACAGTTGTTTCCGACTGACCAACGCCAACGGTTTCAATGAAAATTACATCAAAACCTGCCGCTTCGCATAATACGATACTCTCTCTCGTTTTTCTGGCAACACCGCCCAGAGAACCGCCGGTGGGGCTGGGGCGGATGAATGCATTAGGATCGGAACAGAGGGTTTCCATCCGTGTTTTATCTCCAAGGATACTCCCTTTGCTTTTCTCGCTGCTTGGGTCAATTGCAAGCACTGCCAGTTTGTGCCCGCTTCCGGTAATAAGGCCGCCAAAAGCTTCAATAAATGTGCTTTTTCCTGCTCCTGGAACACCGGTAATACCTATTCTCATCGATTTTACGCAATGCGGCTGACACGCTTCAATAATCGTTTGCGAAATAATCCTGTGATCGTGCCTGTTGCTCTCTACTAGAGTAATTGCCTGGCTGAGTATTGTTGTATTTCCGGCAAGAATTCCTTCGACATATTCATCGGCCGAAAAAGTCCTGGTTTTGTGTTTTTTATAAAAATTCTGAATATAAGGGTTGACAACAGGTGGCTGTTCTACTCCTTCGTTAACAATAAGTGCGCTATTGTGATTTTTCTCGTGCATCATTCTCTCTATTTTGTAATATTACCTGCCACCAGCAGGTTTACTACCGGTCTTGATGGCGAGTTAGTTATGAGGGTAACCTGAAATGTTTTGTCTCCTTCAAATCCTTTGGTGTTAATTGACACATCAATCTTGCACGTTTGACCCGGCTTTACGGGAGAATTAAAGTTTGCAGTTGCCCCCTTTTCGTTAAACTCGGCTTTATAAATAATCAAATCTCTCTGACCAAGATTCTTTACCTCAAAAGTGCGGAAAATTACCTCACCACTTTTAACAACCCCAAAATTAAATGCGCTGTTATTTGCCATTGGTAAAGCAGAATGGCTCTTATCATCGGGAGAGAGGTCAGAAAAGTTATCCAGAATTCTGGACTGAACAATTATTTTCTCCCCTGTTACCTTGCTGTTGTTAACTATTAATCCGGCACTGTATTGTGTCGTACCCCAGTTTTTTGTTCCTTTTGTATTTACTGTTATCTGCAATTCGCCCTTTTTCCCCGGAGCAATAACTGCCGGAACCGACGTGATATAAAGTCCGGGAGATAAGTTGTAAAAGCCGATTGCCAGAGAAACTCCGGATGTATTTGCAACCTCCATAACATCGTTGCGGGATTCTCCCTGCGCTATGAGTCCTATATCTATAAAGTTGGTTCTAAAGGATAATTTGCCTATTTTTTTTGGAAAAAGCTGACTCAGGGATTTTGGCTTCTCATGTACCACACCTTTAATTCTAAGTATTACGGGCCTGTTCATTCCGCTTACATAAACCGTGAGTGATTTGTCAAAAGGATAGGGCCCCTGGTCGTTAAGAAAGGTCACATCGATTTTCCCTTTTTCTCCCGGTTTGACAGGATTTTTTGTCCAGACAGGGGTTGTACAGCCACATGAAGAAATAACTGTATTTATTAAAATAGGTTGTTTTCCTATGTTCTTGAAAGTGAATGTATAGCTATGTTTCCCAGAGCTTAAACTAATGTCTCCGAAGTCGTGAATCATTTTGTTGAATTCGATGATTCCATTGCCGGAATTCTGACCTCTTACTATCGAACCCGAAATGATTATGGCAAACAGAATCAGAGACTTGATTGGCAGCATGCTTCTCATATGATCTCGTTTTTTTGTTGATTAGATAATACAAAGATACATTTGTATTTGTTCATTCCAACCTATTTTATACCTTTGCAGCTAACAAACCAATTTTAAAACTTTATATAATGGCTTACAAAATTTCTGAAGATTGCACCGCTTGCGGAACTTGTATTGATGAGTGCCCTGTTGAGGCTATCTCTGCTGGCGATATTTACAAAATTGATTCAAATATTTGTTCAGACTGTGGTACCTGTGCCGATGTTTGTCCTGTTGGAGCAATTGCTCAGGCTTAGTTTAAATGAATTAACGAAGAGGGTGTCTGACTTTTATGTCAGACACCCTCTTTTTTTATTATATCTTTTAAAAAATGCAGGCCATTGAACAGTAAAAGATATATTTTTCTAACTTTGAAGCTTCAATTATATAAAATCATATGCTGAACATTAAACTTTTAAGAGAACAACCCGAATATGTGATAGAGAGGTTGATGGTCAAGAATTTCGACGCCAAATCAATTATTGAGAAAGTAAACGCTCTGGATCAGATTCGCCGTTCCTGCCAGACCGACCAGGATGCTGTTCTTGCAGATCAGAATTCTCTAGCAAAAGAGATAGGTTCTTTAATGAAAAGCGGAAAGAAAGAGGAAGCCGATTCAGCAAAAATGAAGGTGTCCGAGTTGAAGGAGATTTCAAAAGGATTGGAAAATAAGATTAAAGAGAGTGAAAATGAACTCAATGATCTTCTTGTTCAGCTTCCAAACCTCCCGCACATTTCGGTTCCCAATGGAAAAATGGCAGAAGATAACGTGATTGTGAGAGAGGGCGGTTCTTTTCCAAAGCTTGAAAATGCGATTCCTCACTGGGAACTTGCAAAAAAATATGATATTATTGATTTTGATCTTGGAGTAAAACTTACTGGTGCCGGATTCCCTGTTTATAAAGGTAAAGGAGCAAAAATTCAGAGAGCTCTCATATCTTTCTTTCTTGATATGAACACAAGAGCCGGTTATACCGAAGTTCAGCCGCCGCTTATGGTTAACGAAGCATCCGGATATGGTACAGGTCAGCTTCCGGACAAGGGAGAACAGATGTACTTTGTTGGGCTTGATAATTTTTACCTCATTCCAACAGCCGAAGTTCCCGTTACCAATATCTTTAGAGACGTAATTCTTAACAGGGGAGAGATGCCTGTTAAAATGACTGCATATACACCATGTTTCAGGCGTGAGGCCGGTTCTTACGGAAAAGATGTGAGAGGGCTAAACAGGTTGCATCAGTTTGACAAAGTTGAGATTGTTCAGGTTTCGCACCCTGATACCTCTTATTCTGCATTAGAAGAGATGGTAAAACATGTTGAAGGTATCGTGCAGTCGCTGGGCCTTCCATACAGAATCCTAAGACTATGCGGCGGAGATATGAGTTTTACATCTGCCCTTACATACGATTTTGAAGTCTATTCAGCAGCACAGGAGAGGTGGCTTGAGGTAAGCTCTGTTTCCAATTTTGAATCATTTCAGGCGAATCGCCTTAAATTAAGATACAAGGACGAGGCTGGCAAAATTCAACTTGCACATACATTAAACGGGAGTTCGCTTGCCCTTCCGAGAATTCTTGCGGCAATTCTTGAAAACAATCAGGACAGCAGAGGAATAAAGATTCCTGAGGTGCTAAAGGACTATTGCGGCTTTTCTTATATAGACTAAAACGGAGTTACCATATTAATGGTCAAAAACAAAGTAATACTGGGTATTGACCCCGGTACACAAATTCTCGGATTCGGAGTTATTGAGGTGGCAGGCAGGTCGCCCGTTTACGTAGATATGGGAGTTGTGGATATGAGAAAGGAGAAAGACCATTTCGTTAAAATAAGGCAAATATTTATTGAGGTAACCAACCTTATCGAATATTACAAACCGGACGAACTTTCTATTGAGGCTCCTTTTTATGGCAAGAATATTCAATCTATGCTTAAACTTGCGCGGGCGCAGGGTTCTGCAATTGCTGCAGCTCTAAACAGGAATATGCCCATAACAGAATATGCTCCAAGAAAGATAAAAATGGCTATTACAGGAAAGGGGGCAGCATCGAAGGAGCAGGTTGCCACAATTCTTAAAAATATTCTCAAAGTCGAAGAAAAGCCTGAGTTTCTTGACGCAACCGATGGTCTTGCGGTTGCACTTTGTCACTATTACCAGCTCACCGGTTTTGCCGCCGGAAAGGGAGTTCCAAAAAGCTGGGAATCTTTTGTAAAATCAAATCCTAAAAGAGTTAAGTAATTTTTTTTCAATCCGATTTTAACCTTTTGCCAACTCGGTTGTCAAAGGGTAGTTGAATTTATAATTGAATTGATATTTATATACCATTATGAGATATTTTAAAGTAGTTTTTGCTCTGGTTGCGTTTTTGTCTTTGAGTTTAGGAACCCTGTATGCCGAGGAGGTGAAGGATTCAAAAGTAAAACTTACAATACTGGATAGTCTTAGAAGAGAGCCTGTTGAATTTGCTACAGCTTCGATAACCCCTGTGGGGTCCACCACGCCTTCAAAATATGCACTTTCCGATAACAGAGGAAAAGTAGAACTGGCCGGCCTGGCTGCAGGGAAGTACACTATCCGCATCGAATATATGGGATATATAACCTACTCAAGGCCAATTACAATAGAACAGCAAAGGGTCGTCGACCTTGGTAATATTGCGCTTAAAGAACAAATGAACACACTTAATTCTGTCGTGGTTACGGCAGAGGGAAATCCCATTGTTGTAAAGAAGGACACAATAGAATATAACGCCTCTTCATATAAAACAACTGACAACGATATGCTGGAGGAGCTGCTTAAAAAACTTCCCGGCGTGGAAATCGATTCCGATGGAAAGATAACAGCAAACGGAAAGGAAATCAATAAAATTATGATTGACGGGAAGACTTTCTTCCTTAATGATCCTCAGCTTGCCACAAAGAATATTCCTGCAAAAATTGTAGATAAAGTTAAAGTGGTGGAGCGAAAATCGGAACAGGCACAATTTACCGGAATCAATGACGGAAATGAAGAGACTGTAATTGATTTAAGTATCAGACCGGGCATGATGAACGGATGGTTTGGAAATGTTTCGGCAGGTTACGGTACAGATGACAGGTATCAGGCTGCCGGTATGGCCGGTAATTTCAAACAAAAAAGCCAGATTACTTTTATTGGTAACCTTAATAATACCAACAACAGGGGATTTTCGGACATTGCCGGTTCAATGATGTCTGCAATGAGAAGTTCTTCAGGAATGGGAGGCGTGAGAATAGGGGGGGCAACTATGAGATTTGGAGGCAACGGAATAACTAAATCCTGGCTTGGTGGAATAAACGGAAACATTGAATCTGCAAACAAAAAACTAAAACTGGGAGGCAATTACCTTTACAGCGGAAGTGACAACCTTGCAGTAAGTAAAAGTTTAAGACAAAACTTTTTGACTGACAGCACATTCAACTACTCTCAGTCTTCCAAATCGGAAACTTACTCAGACGGTCACAGAATGGCACTTCAGCTTGAGTATCAGCTTACAGATAAAGCATCAATTTTGTTCCGTCCGAATGTGAACATCGGTAAGGGTAATTTCAATGACACAAAGGATTTCTGGACCAGAGGAGGATTAGGTACAAAGATAAATGAAGGTAACAGTGTATCATACGGAGAGAACAGTTCCCAGTCAGTAGACGGCGACCTGCTTTTCCGTCAGAAACTGAACAAAGTTGGTAGAACGTTTTCCGTTAACGTAAATTATAGCTTTTCAAACAATGATATTTTCAACGCAAAGAATTTATCTAAAACAGTAATTGGGGACAAGGAAGATTCAACAGTAATTAATCAGGAGTACAAGGTTAATACTCTTGGTTATTCCCTTGGCGCAAGAGCTTCGTATACAGAACCTCTCGGTAAGAATTTCTTTATGGAACTTGCATACCAGTATCGCTACAGGTTTAACAAATCGGAAAAAGAGGCCTATAATTTCAACAGCCTTACCAACACATACAATCTTAAGGATAGTGTCTATTCCAATTCCTTTGAAAATACTTTTATCAACCAGACAGTTGAGGCAAATCTCCGCAAAACAGGGGAAAAGTACAACTATGTAGTGGGATTTAATGTACAGCCTTCAACAACAAGAAGCATTGGCAGTAACAGGGATTTAAGCAGGTCGGTTGTGAATTTTGCTCCAATGGCTATGTTTGAATATGCATTTAGCGAAACACAGGAACTGGAAATGAGATATCGCGGAAATACAAGACAGCCGTCGATAAATCAACTGCAGCCCGTACCGGATAACTCAAATCCGCTTTATATACCGTTAGGTAATCCAGATTTGCTTCCTGAATTTGAACATTCGTTGCGTATTGAGTACAGCGATACAAAAAAAGAGAAGTTCAGGACTTTGAATGCCGGTTTTAATGCCACATATACAATGGATAAAATTGTAAATAAAAGGTGGTATGACAACTCTGGTGTTCAGTACACAATGCCAGTAAACGAACAGGGTGCATACAATGTGAATGCAAATTTCATGTACAATACTCCAATTGCCAAGTCCAAGATATCTATAATGAACTTTACAAGAGCCGGCGTTAATAAGGGTGTCAGCTTTTCCGGAAGAACAGAGGCTTCTCTGGTCAAAAGCTATACTACTTCGCTGTCTGTAAACGATATGCTAAGAATAATGTACAGAGGTACAAAGCTTCAGCTAAGCGTTGGCGGCAGAGTTGGTTACAATTATGCCTGGTATACAGTTCAGCAGACAACCAAACCTGCAACATGGAATAATTCTTTAAGCGGTTACATTAACTGGACCCTCCCTGCAGGTATTAACCTGACATCGGATGCAGAATACAATTTCTACATTGGATACGGAGAAGGATATAACTCTCCGGCTGTTGTATGGAACGCAGAGATTTCCAAGCTTATGTTTAAGAATACGGGGACACTCCGCTTAAAGATATTTGACATACTTAATCAGTCAAAAAGCGTGTGGAGAACAACAACAGACAACTACATCGAGGATGTTCAGAACAATATTCTTCAGCAATACTTTATGCTAAGCTTTACCTGGAGATTTGGAACATTTGGCGATAACAGGGGAAGCAGAGGCGGCGATCATGGACCAGGACGCGGGCCGGGAATGGGTGGAATGAGGTTCCATTAATGGGCCGCGGAGTATACTCTCCACTTTTCAATAACAGAATTTAAATCAAGGGGAATCTCAGTTTCGAAAAAGAGGTTCCCTTTTGTTTTGGGGTGAAGGAAACCAAGAGTCTTTGCATGGAGAGCATGTCTTGGCAAGAGTTCGTAGCAGTTATCTATGAATTTTTTGAACTTCGCCGACATAACCCATTTTGAAACCTTTTCCCCGCCATACCTGTCATCATTGAACAGGGGATGGCCCAGATAATCCATATGAACTCTTATCTGATGTGTCCTTCCGGTTTCAAGGGTGCATTCTACAAGGGTAGTGAAGCCAAACCTCTCTATTACTTTATAGTGAGTTATAGCATGCTTGCCAACTCCACCTTCGGGAAAAACCTTGAATTTAAGCCTGTTTGCAGGGTCCCTTGCAATGTTGCCCTCAATTGTTCCTTCGTTTTCTTTTAAGTTTCCCCATACGAGTGCAACATATTTCCGGTCTATCGTATGATCGAAAAATTGTTTTGCAAGAAAAAGCTGGGATTCATCGTTTTTGGCAACCAATAAAAGACCAGATGTGTTTTTGTCAATCCGGTGTACAAGTATTCCCATTCTCTCATCCGGAGCATCTTCGTCCTGTGAGAGGCCCAAATGAAATGCAAGTGCATTTACAAGTGTTCCTGAAAAATGGCCGTGACCAGGATGGACAACAAGGCCTGCAGGCTTATTGATAACAAGCAGGTCATCATCTTCAAAAACAATGTCAAGTGGAATATTTTCCGGCTTTACCTCAAAACCGCGTCTCTTATATGGAAGTACAATTGTAATGATATCGAAGGGCTTAACTACATAGTTGGCTTTTACAACTTTGTCGTTAACGAGCACATATCCGGCTCCAATTGCAAGCTGAACCCTGTGCCTGGAGGTCTTCTCCATATGAGCTGTAATGTACTTATCGACTCTTAACTGGCTTTGACCTTTATCTGCAACGAATCTGTAATGTTCAAATGAACCACCGGACTCTTCATCATCGCCTATTTCATCGATATCAATATCTTCTTCTTCTTCTCTTGCCATTATTCTTCTTTGGTTCTCAGACTCTCAATTTTTACTTTATCTACCGATACGGTAAGTTCTACAAACGATCCAAGAGGATGGCTTGCTTTTGAATCGGACACCGGGTTTTGAGAAATGACAAATCCGGAAATTGAATCAGAATAATTTTTTACGGACTCATCATATTTTATTTTCCCGATATTCAATGAGTTGTCAATCAGGAGGTCTTTAGCGGTGGTAATAGGGAGCCCTTTCAGGTCCGGAATGTTTGTTCTTTCGCCTTCACTGCTCATCCCGAGTTCGAGGTCAATTTCACTCTCGGTTTCAACCATAATTCCTGGTGCAATATAACTGCCATTAATCCTTTGAGAAAGGACATTATTTGTAGCCATATCCGGAACATAATAAAGCCTTCCTACATGAAGTTGTTTTGCTACAAGTTCGGCTTTTGCCTGACGAAGAGAAAATCCTATAACGGAAGGCATTGCGACTTTTTTAGGCTGAAGCGAATTAATAGTCAGCAAAATCCTCCTGTTCTTTTTTACAAGACTGCCTACGCGGGGATTTTGACGGAATATAGTTCCTCTTGTCATTTTAGGAAGAAAAACAGAATCGGTAACCTCTAATTTAAGGCTTGCATCATCTGCAATTTCCTTTGCCTGCTCAATATTCATCCCGGAAAAATCCGGAACCTCAAATTCGGAATTATGTCTGGTAATTACATTAAGGAAGATTATTATCAGAATAAGTGCACCGGCAAAGATTGCTGCTGTCTTTAATAGTTCCTTGGTGAACCAGTGTTTCATCCACTCTTTGTTTGTCAGCGATTTTTTCATGGTTTTTGATATTAGGCAAAAGTACTATTATTTTGATAATTCATTGTAAAAGCTGTCTCTCTCAACTGCTGTGTAACCTGCTTCGGCAGCAATTCTTTCCAGGTCGCTGCTTGTCATTTGCGGGTTTCCCTCCTTTGATCCTGCCATACTGTATATTTTGGTAGAATCATTTATTGTTCCGTCAATATCATCTGCACCATAAAGAAGCGAGAGCTGGCAAATGTCTTTTCCAAGCATGGGCCAGTATGACTTTATATGCGGTATATTGTCCAGTATAATTCTGGTGATGGCAAAGGTCTTGAGTGTTTCAATTATGCCCACTTCTCCCAGATGGGACAGAGGATTGTTGGCAGCTTTAAACAGGAGCGGGATAAATGCATCAAAACCGCTCGTTTCATCCTGAAGTTCGCGAAGGGCCATAAGATGTTCAATTCTGTCTTTTCTGCTCTCCATATGCCCGAAAAGCATGGTTGCATTGGTTCTCATTCCAAGTTGGTGTGCTGCCTTGTGAATTTCCAGCCATCTTTTTGCGTCGGACTTGTCGGGACAGATTATTTTTCTGATTTCCGGATTAAAAATTTCGGCACCTCCGCCCGGAAGCAAATCCACACCTTTTTCTTTAAGAGCCTTAAGAACCTCAGTAGGAGTGAGCCCTGAAGATTTTGTCATATCGTCAATTTCAACAGCTGAGTATGCCTTAATTGCCACGCTCTTTGGAAGTTCTTCTCTTACTGCTTCAACCACCTCTAAGTAGTAATTGAAGTCTCTGTCCGGGTGAACGCTTCCAACGATATGAACTTCTGTTTCGCCGTTTTTGAATTTTTCGCGGCAGTATTCCCGTACTTCATCAATTTCCATCGACCACGCGCCCGGTTGCGAAGCATCGTTTCTGCGATAAGAGCAGAATTTACACCTGTGCACGCATATATTACTAGGCTCGATGTGGAAATTTCTGTTGTAAAATACTTTTTTGCCGTTTTTGGCTTCTCTTATATCTGTTGCAAGTTTTGACAGGTAGTTAAGGTCTTTACTCTCGTAGAGTTCAATGGCCTCGTCAAAACCAATTCTATGTATCATTGATGATTCGTTTTAATGTGCAAATATAACAATTAAGGGGCTTAAATGATTAATTGCCGGTGGCGAGTTGTGTTTTCTTATTGCCATTTACACACTGCCACCTAATTGATGAGGGCTTGTGCGTCCTCCTTCGCTGCGCTCCGTCCGGCCGAATCGCCGGCTTCGAGTTGCGTTTATTTTCTGATATCAATACACTGCCAACTAATCTCTTCGGGCTTGTGCGTCCTCCTTCGTTTCACTTCGTCCGGCCGAATCGCCCTCATCAATTAGTTGGCAATGTAAATGATTGGTCAGAAATGTTACAACTCGCCTCCGGAGACAAACTAACTAAAGTTACCCACATCATTAAATAAGTAAAAAGATAAGATTTCGCAGACTTTCTTTTTCTGGCAGCTCAACACGTATAATACCAAGTAGTTGCTAAAAGTGAAGAGACATGAGGTCTCTTCACTTTTAGCAACTAGCTCAATATTAGGGTGTTTAAGCGGTTAGGTCTTTTTGTGTCGTCCTCTTTTTGGGGCAAATAGGTGCTCCTGCGTCGCAGGTATACGCCTTCGGCGGAAAAGATTTGCCGGCCGCATGGTTTTAAACAGCGGCGCAGCCGCACCATCTATTTTAGGACGGACATCTTTGCATTCATCCTCCGGATGTTTCACATTTACAGATGCTTATTAAAAATAAAGAGACATCATGTCTCTTTATTTTTAGGTGTAAACTGAAATTCAGACCTTTACGAATTACTTTTTGGCCTTAATGTTCCGGCATTGAGTGGTAAAATTTCTAGGTGTTCTGTTCACATGCCTATTAATAGATTAGGGCGATTCGGCCGGAACAAGCGAAGCGACGCGAGGACGCACAAGCCCTAATCTATTAATAGGGGGTGAATAAATATCAGAAAGATTTCAATTTTCACTCTGCCGGAAAGAAATAAAAAAGGCCAACCTTTAAGGTCAGCCTATTTGAAACTGTATTTTAAAACGGACTAGAAACGATCTTCAGAAGATACTGTCAATTTTTTGCGTCCGCGACGACGACGAGCTGCTAATACGCGACGCCCGTTAGGTGTTGACATGCGCTCGCGGAACCCGTGTTTGTTGCGACGCTTGCGTAATGATGGTTGAAAAGTGCGTTTCATGATATATTTAACTTATTATTTGTTTCGCAAAATGGAGTGCAAAGATATATAAAATGTTTTTAATCGCAAATATTCTGCTATCGTTTTATATATAAAATGCTCTTTTCTTCAAAAAAAGGCTCCTTAAACCAATTGGATATTTCATGTTTACCTACCATTTGGGGGGCAATTTTCAATAAAGCCTGAGCCTCCGAAATTTCTTCAAGCAGCTCTCCTCCTTTAAGATAGAGGATTCCTTTTTTCACTCCGGCGATTTCCCCTCTCTCAATATTATTCCAAACCCATGGAAGAAACTTTTTTAACTCTGCAACAGCTCTTGATACTACAAAATCAAATTTTTCATCAATCTCTTCTGCACGCACTTGCGCCGCTCTCACATTCTTAAGTCCAAGAGATGCCGATACCTCTTTAACGACGTTAATTTTCTTTAGGGTTGAATCGCAAAGATAAAATGAGACATCCGGAAACAGTATGGCAAGAGGGATTCCTGGAAAACCGCCTCCAGTCCCCACATCCAGCACTTTAGAGCCGGCGGGGAATTGTATGAGCCTGGCAATCGCCAGAGAGTGCAAAACATGGTGGAGATACAGGTTGTCTATATCTTTTCTTGAAATAACATTGATTTTTGCATTCCACTCGCTGTAGAGCGGAAAAAGTTCTGAAATCTGTCTCTTCTGTGTTTCCGTGAGATCAGGAAAGTATGTATAAATTAAATTTTCCATCTTTTATTAGGTGTTCTTTTGCCCTTCTGATTCGGGTCTTTATTGTTCCAAGCGGCAAATTTAACTCTTTTGCAATCTCTTCATAGGCATATTCATGAAGAAATCTCAATTCCGCCACTTCTCTGTACAGCTCAGGCAACTTTTCAATGTGCCTCTTAAGCTTGTCTATCTCCTGTTCAAAAATGAAATTCTCTTCCGGGCTCGGTACCGATGAGGACCTTCCTCCGGGGTCGTCGGAATTTGTCATTGTCTCTATTGAACGGACATTTAAACGTTGTTTGCGCAAAAAGTCGATACAGCAGTTTTTAGCAATTGTGAACAGCCATGTGGAAAAAGCGAACTGAGAGTCATAACTGTGAAGCATCCCAAATGCTTTTTCAAATGTCTCCTGAGAAATATCCTTTGCATCGTCGTTATTGGAAACCAGCAGGAGTATATACTTGGTTACTCTCTCCTGATACCTGGACACAATAGCGGAATATGCCTCTTCTCTTTTTTGAAGCGCCTGTTCGACAAGTGATTTGTCTGAAATTTTTCTAATGTGCTTCGAGCCAGTTTTCTCCATATTGACATTCAACGGTTAAAGGGACAGAAAGTTTTGCAACAGACTCCATTTCGTTTTTAACAATAAAAGAAAGTCTATCCTTTTCTTCCGGCAAAACATCAAAAACAAGTTCGTCATGCACCTGAAGGACCATTTTGCTCTTTATGCCCTCCTCTTTAAGCCGGTCAAAAAGATGCACCATTGCAATCTTGATTATATCGGCAGCGCTTCCCTGAATAGGAGCGTTTACTGCATTTCTCTCTGCAAGTCCCCTTACTACAGGATTTTTAGATGCTATGTCCGGGAGATATCTTTTTCGACCGTATATAGTTGTTACGAATCCATTTTTCTTTGCCAGTTCTATCATCCCCGAGATGTAGTCTTTAACGCCGGGATAATTTCTGAAATAGTCTTCAATGAGTTGTTTTGAATCTCCCCTTGGAATATTAAGCCTTTGGGAGAGGCCGAATGCAGAGATGCCGTATATTATGCCAAAGTTGGCAACCTTGGCCCGGTTTCTCTGTTCACGTGTAAGTTCTTCTTCGGGAATACCGAATATTTTCGAAGCAGTTGCGGAGTGAATGTCTTTTCCGGCCAGGAACGCATCAATGAAATCCTTATCCTGACTCATGTGTGCCATGAGCCGGAGTTCAATCTGAGAATAGTCGGCAGACATAATGACACCGCCGGGATTGGAAGGAATAAATGCTTTTCGGATCTCTCTGCCTCTTTCTGTGCGGATTGGTATGTTCTGGAGGTTTGGCTTAATTGAGCTGAGCCTTCCGGTGGCAGTGAGAGCCTGATTGTATGTTGTGTGAATTTTTCCTGTTTTGTGTGAAATGAGAAAGGGGAGTGGCTCAATATAAGTAGACAGGAGTTTTTTGATATTTCTGTATTCAAGTATTTGAGCTACAATAGGATGATCATTGATTATTTCCGAAAGGGTTTCTTCGTCGGTAGAAAGGCTTTTGCTGTTGCTTTTTTTATCCTTTGGCAAAAGTTTCAGCTTTTCGTATAATATAACTCCAAGCTGTTTTGGCGAGGAGAGGTTGAGAGTGTTGTCGGATGCCATCTCACGTACAGAGGCTTCTATAGTCTCAAGTTCGCCACTAAGAACGCGACCATACTCTTTTAGCATTTCCTCGTCTACTTTTACTCCTGTATACTCCATATCGGCCAGAACATAAAGCAAAGGCATTTCGGTACTTTCATAAAGAGGAAGAAGCTCTTCGCGTTCGAGTTCGCTCCTGAGCTTTTCAAATAAAGGGATTAATACGGCGATGCGTGTTGCAATCTGGTCCGTTTCAACTTTGTTGTCACCCGAAGCCTGCAGGGAAAAAAGATCTGCCTGTACCATCTCCTTATGGCTTTCAACATCAACCGATAAATATGACTGAGAAAGAATTTCCAGTTTATGTGACCGCTCAGGCATGATAAGGTAGTGCATGAGCTCAATATCTGCAAGATAACCTTTCATTTGCACCGAGGAGTCCCGGAAAAGGTTTATTGCCATTTTTAAATCGTAGCCGCATTTGAGAATCTCGTCATTCTCTATTATTTCCTTAAGTGGTAAAAGATTGTCTTTGCTGGTGAAAGATACCAATCCCGCCGAAAAGACAAAGATTTTGCCGGCATCGGCCATTATTGCAATTTGTTTGCTTTCCAGAGCAGCTTTAAGAACCTCCTCCAATGAAGATATCCTGTGCTCCACTCTCTTTGCCTTTACAACTTCCGGTTCACGGACAGATATATCCGACATCATCTCATCTGTTATGAAAATCTGTTCGAGTTGAGGAATTTGCCTTAGAAGAGATGTAAATTCATAATGGGTAAAGAGTTTTTTTACCTCCATAAAATGCGGGGTGTGAAGCCGGACATCCTCTTCGGTCCAGTTTATATCCACATTTGTATCGATTGTAACAAGATGTTTGCTCAGAGGGAGATGCGGCAGAGCCTCTTTTAGTGCTGCCTGCTGTTTTTCCGGAAGCTGATCTAAATTTTCATAAATGTTTTCTACCGAATGAAATTTCTGAATAAGCTTTTTTGAACCCACTTCGCCAATTCCTCTCACCCCCGGAACATTGTCGGAAGCATCTCCCCACAACGTGAGAATATCAATCACCTGTTGTGGATTTTCAATTCCATATTCCGAACAAATTTCTGCTTTTCCGAGAATTTCTGTTTCTCCTCCGGTTCTGGACGGCTTGCACTGAAAAATGTTTTCGGAAACAAGCTGGCCGTAGTCTTTGTCCGGAGTCAGCATGAAAACGGTAAAACCCTCTTTTTCTGCTCTCTTTGCAATTGTTCCAATAACATCGTCGGCCTCGAATCCATTTTTCATTATTACGGGGATAGACATGGATTTTACGAGTTCTGTGAGGGGCTCGAGTGCACTTTTAATGAGTTCGGGAGTTTCGCTTCTGTTTGCCTTGTATTCGGGAAATATTTCGTGCCGGAATGTCTTAACAGGTGGGTCAAAAGCAACGGCAAGGTGCGTTGGCTTCTCTTTAATGATAAGGTCCGTGAGTGTTTTTAGGAACCCGAACAGAATAGATGTATCTACCCCTTTGGAGTTTATCATCGGTCTTCGAAGGAAGGCATAATATGAACGGAAGATGAGCGCATGCCCGTCTATGAGGTAGAGTTTTTTCATGATTAATTGTTCTCGGATGCAACCCACTCCACAAAGGAGGTGGGTGTTTCATATAATTTTATGCTGTGCAGAGATACTCCGCCCGGCAGGTTCTCTTTCAAAAGTCCGGCAAAGTATATTGTCAAATTCTCGCATGTAGGCTGGAAGTCCAGAACTATTACATTCTCGTATGCAATACTTATCTCCTCTACAAGTTTAGCATCGCTTCTCAGAAGCAGCGCATGGTCGAACGGGTCTACAATGAGCCTGTTCACAACACCCTTGAGGTCGGTAAAGTCGACCACCATGCCGTTTTTTGGATGATGCAACTCATCCCTTGGCGAGCCCTTTAGCGTGACGAACAATCTGTATGAATGGCCGTGAATATGCCTGCATTTCCCGTCATAGTCGATAAGTGCGTGAGCACCTTCGAATCTGAACTCTTTTGTTATCCTGATTACTGACATACTTTTTTTACAAAAATAGGAAAATTTTCTATATTAGAATTATGGGCATTCTTCTATACGGATGATAAGTAATTTTAGCAAAATGATTGAAATATTAAATTAAACTTTGATTTTTTATAACAATTCCTTAATTTTGTCGAAAATAAACAGAGACATGGCAATTAACATTCAAAACATTTTATCTGCCAACGCAAAAAGTATGAGAAGATCTGCAATCCGTGATCTTCTTAGCGTTGCAAACAGGCCGGAAGTAATTTCTTTTGCCGGCGGTTTCCCTAACCCGGCTTCTTTTCCGGTTGAGGATCTTAAAGTTATAATGCAGGAAGTCCTTGATGTAGACAGCACGGCTGCTCTTCAATACGGGCCCACAGAAGGTAATGCCAAACTCCGTCAGCTAATTGCCGAAAGATATATAGCACAAGGGCTAAATATTACGAAAGACAATGTGATGATTACCACCTCTTCTCAGCAGGCGATTGATCTCACTACAAAAATATTTATTAATCCGGGCGATACTATCGTTTGCGGGCTACCATCTTATCTTGGTGCTCTTCAGGCATTCTGGTCGTATCAGGCTAACCCGATAGGAGTAACAAAGGACGAAGAACTTGAAGTTGTTGTCCGGGCTCTTATTGCAAGTGGTAAAAAACCGAAATTTGTGTATACAATTCCAGATTTTCAAAACCCGTCCGGCATAACAATGAATCTTCAGCAAAGGAGAGATGTTATTGCGGTAGCAAAGAAATATGATCTCATAATCATTGAAGACAGCCCGTATAGAGAATTAAGATTCGAGGGTGAAACACAGCCTCTGATGTATTCAATGGACAACGAAAGGGTAATTCTTCTTGGAACATTCTCTAAAACATTCCTTCCAGGTTTCCGTCTCGGATGGATCATTGCACCAACAAATATTATTGAGAAACTGATAGTTGCAAAACAATCAACCGACCTTTGTGCGCCGGTATTTGATCAGGCAGTTGCTGCAAGATATTTGGAAAAAGGTCTTTTTGACAAAAATCTTAAAACTACAATTGAACTGTACAGAAAGCAAAGAAACCATATGCTCGCATGTTTTGACAAGTACATGCCTAAGGGCATAAAATGGACAAGACCGGAGGGTGGGCTATTCCTTTTCGTTACTCTTCCTGAGGGTTATGATGCAACTGAACTGTTTAATGTAGCAATAAAGGAAAATGTAGCATTTGTTATTGGAGAGGCATTCCATTGTGATGGTTCAGGTAAGAATACAATGCGTATTAACTTCTCATTCATGAACGAAGAACGCACAGAAGAGGGTGTTAAAAGACTTGCAAAAGCAATTATAAAGATGTTGGAAACTGCTCCGGTAGCTCCGGCAACCACTTTCTAGACAAAAGTAAATAACACCGGATCAAATTTTAGCAGGGAGTCTTTGAACATTGAGTCAAAGGCTCCTTGTTCTATTAATGAAGACGGTTCTCCGCAATTGAAAGACTCTCTTCCCATAATCCAGATACGGTCGCAGTGTTTTATTGCAAGCTGAAGGTCGTGAGTGGAAAAAATTACACACTTCGACTCTTCATGGGCAATCTCTTTCAACAGCTTTGTAATTATGAGCTTGTTTTCAATATCAAGAAATGCTGTGGGTTCGTCCAGCAGTATTATCTTGCTGTCCTGAACGAGAGCACGTGCTATTGTTGCACGTTGAAACTCTCCATCACTCAGGTTGCTAGAATCTCTTTCGGCAAAATCTTCAAGACCAACTCTGCGGAGTGTTTTATAAATAAACCCTTTGTCGGAATCGTTTATTGTGCCTAGCCAGTTTGTTCTGTTGTAGCAGCTGGTGGCAATCATGTCAAAAAGAGAAAAATTTCGGGCTCTTGGGCTTTGAGATGGCACAAACGATATTTTTTCGGCAAGCCCTCTGGTAGAATAGCTCCCAAGAGGTTTTGACAATACCTTAATTGAACCGCTGTGGTATTTTAACATTCCTCCGATACTTTTGAGGAGAGTGCTTTTACCAATGCCGTTTGGACCAACCACAGCAACTACCTCACCTTCGCCGGCAGTGGCAAAAATGTTTTGGTATATTACTTTGTTGTATCCAAGACAAAGTTTATCAAGTTCAAGCACTGGCTCCATATCAGATAAAACGGCTTTTTAAGATTATCAATAAAATTATAGGAACTCCTATTAGTGCACTAACAGTATTTATAGGAATTATACCGGACTGTCCCGGAAGCTGGGCAACGGTGTCTGTGAGAACCATAATAGCGGCTCCAAGCAGGGCAGTTGCCGGTATCAGTACTTTGTGGTCGGCGTTTTTAAAAAACATTCTTGCAATGTGTGGCACAGCTATTCCAATGAACCCTATGGGCCCGCAAAAAGCTGTTACACTCCCTGCTAGAAGTGTTGTTGCAATAAGAATCCGCCTTCGGGTGCTCTCCAGATTAACGCCAAGGCTTTTTGCATAGGCTTCGCCCATGAGTAAAATATTGAGCTCCTTAATATTGTATACAGACATGATTAGCCCGGGCAGGATGAGTGCGGACATAATCCATATCTGGTTTGTCGTGAGCCCGGAAAAGCTTCCCATGGTCCAGACAACAAAAATTTTAAGTGCCGAAGAAGATGAGAAATATTGTAAAAGGGTTATAAGTGCACTTGTAACACTACCCAGCATTATGCCAAAAATTAAAAGGGATGTGCTTTCTCTTAACCGGGAAGAGACAAGAAGAATAAGAAGCGTAACTGCAAAGGCACCAAACCAGGCCGAAGCGGCGATGCCCATATTCATAAAAACTGAGCCTGAGAAGCTTATGCCAAAAGCGGAGAATCCCATAACAAAGAGAGCAACTCCGAGTCCCGCACCGGAACTTATTCCGAGAATAAAAGGGTCGGCAAGCGGGTTCTTAAAAAGGGTCTGCATCTGAAGGCCGCAAACGGATAGGGCAACTCCTGCAAGAAGAGCGGTTATCGCTTTTGGAATCCTGTAATCCCACAGAATTTCATTGACGAAAGTCTGGGTCGATTGCCCGAACAGGGAGCTGAAAATCTCCTTTGGCGGGAGCATTACCGAACCGAGCGTCAAATTGAGCATCAGCAATATCAATAAAGATATGGAAACAATCACATACTCTCTTATGTATCCGTTTTTTCGCTTCACTGTAACTCGGTATTCAATTTGGCCCCTAAGATAGTGCAAAAAAAGATAACCCTTTTTGTATTTTAATTGTTAATTTTGCGACACTATACAAATCACTAAAATTCGTTCAAATGAGAAGAAAAATAGTAGCCGGTAACTG
>Ga0316605_10000263_pt1 | contig 43994 bp, 30 predicted proteins | sample OWC_soil_day20_n_FD_207666 | JGI IMG/M metagenome (GOLD analysis project Ga0316605, IMG submission 207666) | Wetland soil microbial communities from Old Woman Creek delta, Ohio, United States - OWC_soil_day20_noCT | ecosystem: Environmental > Terrestrial > Soil > Wetlands | place: USA: Ohio...
TCGATGGCGAAGCGCCCACCGGGGTTGTCGGTGAGGGCGTAGGTGACGGTGGCATCCGCATCGGCGTCGGTACCGAGCGCTGTCACCCCGACCACGCTGCCAACCGGGGCATTCTCCGCCACCGTGTTGGCGGCAACGTTGCTGTCGGAGAGGACCACCGGGTTGTCGTTGGCGTTGGTGACTGCAATGACGAAATCGCCGCTCTGGACGCTGCCGTCGCTCGACGTGGCCCTGACCGTGATGGTGTGGCTGGTGGCGGCCTCGTAGTCGATGGGGCCGGCCACGGTCACCACCCCGGTGGCGGCGTTGATGGCGAACCGGCCGCCGGCATTGTCGGTGAGGGCATAGGTCACGGTGGCGCCCGCATCGGCATCGGTGCCGAGGGCGGTCACTCCGACGGTGGTGCCGATAGCAGCATTTTCCGCCACGGTGTTGGTGGCCGCATTGCTGTCGGAGAGGATCACCAGGTTGTCATTGACGTTGGTGACCGCGATGGCGAAGTCACCGGAGGTCACATTGCCGTCGCTGGAAGTGGCCTTCACCGTGATGGTGTGAGTGGTGGCGGCCTCGTAGTCGAGCGGCCCGGCCACGGTCACCACCCCGGTGGCGGGATCGATGGCGAACCGGCCGCCGGCGTCGTTGGTGAGGGCATAGGTGACGGTGGCACCGGTGTCGGCATCGGTGCCGAGGGCGGTGACGCCGACGGTGGTGCCGATGGCGGCATTCTCCGCCACGGTATTGGCCGCGGCGTTGCTGTCGGACAGGACCACCGGGTTGTCATTGACGTTGGTGACCGCGATGGCGAAATCGCCGCTCTGGACACTGCCGTCGCTCGACGTGGCCCTGACCGTGATGGTGTGAGTGGTGGCGGCCTCGTAGTCGAGGGGCCCGGCGACGGTCACCACCCCGGTGGCGGCATCGATGGCGAACCGGCCGCCGGCATCGTTGGTGAGGGCGTAAATCACGGTGGCGCCGGTGTCGGCATCGGTCCCCAGGGCGGTGACGCCGACGGTGGTGCCGATGGCCGCATTCTCGGCCACGGTGTTGGCGTCAACGTTGCTGTCGGCAAGGACCACTGGATTGTCATTGACGTTGGTGACCGCGATGACGAAGTCGCCGCTCTGGACACTGCCGTCGCTCGACGTGGCCTTGACCGTGATGGTGTGGGTGGTGGCGGTTTCGTAGTCGAGGGGCCCAGCCACGGTCACGACGCCCGTAGCGGCATCGATGGCAAAGCGCCCGCCGGCGTCGTCGGTGAGGGCATAGGTGACGGTGGCGCCCGCATCGGCATCGGTGCCGAGGGCGGTGACCCCGACGGTCGTGTTCGCTGCGGCGTTCTCCGCCACCGTGTTGGCGGCAACGTTGCTGTCGGAGAGGACCACCGGGTTGTCGTTGGCGTTGGTGACTGCAATGACGAAATCGCCGCTCTGGACGCTGCCGTCACTCGAGGTGGCCTTGACCGTGATGGTGTGGCTGGTGGCGGTTTCGTAGTCCAAGGCACCGGCCACGGTCACCACCCCGGTGGCGGCATCGATGGCGAACCGGCCGCCGGCGTTGTCGGTGAGGGCGTAGGTGACGGCGGCGCCGGTATCGGCGTCGGTCCCGAGGGCGGTGACGCCGACGGTGGTGCCGACCGCGGCATTCTCCGCCACGGTGTTGGCGGCGGCGTTGCTGTCCGAGAGGACCACCGGGTTGTCGTTGACGTTGGTGACGGTCACCGTCACCGTCTGGATAGTGGCGTTGCCGGCGGCGTCGGTGCCCTTCACGTCCACCACGTAGGTGTTGTTGCCGGCGGTGTCGCCCTGGTCCTGGGGATTCTCGAAGTCGGGGGCGGCCCTGAAGCTCAGGGCGCCACTGGCGTCGATCTGGAAGAGGGCCGCATCGGCCCCGGCGAGGGACCAGGTCACCGCCTCGCTGGCGGCGAAGGTATGCACCGCGGCGGTGTTCTCCGGGATGCTCAGGGCGCTGGCGGTGCCGGTGGCGCTGCCCGGGCCGGTGAGGGTGGGGGGCGTGGTGTCCGCCGCCGAACCCAATTGGTAGGTTTGGTCGATCCCGCTGGTCGGTGACAGATTGGTCAGCAAATTGCCTGCGTCGTCGACCAGGTTGTGGGTCGGCGCGATATCCAGGCCGAGGTTGCCCACATTGCTGGTGGCAATGTTGGACACACGGACCGAATAGGTCGATGTGTCAATCTGAGAAAGGGCGGAGATGACCGCGCCCGCTCCTCCCGCACCGACGATCTTGAAATCGTCGGTGGTGATGTTCTTGGTCACGGCCTCGCTGAAAGTGACCTTGAAATCGACGTAGTCCTGGACGCCAAGATCGCCCGCCGAAACGGCCTGCGAAGACGGATTCAGGCGCTCGATCGAGGCCAGCGTCGGCGGGGTGGTGTCTGCCACCCGGTTGGTATCGATCACCAGTTCGTTACTGGTGGAGTCCCGGATGACGGCATTGTCGCTGTAGGTGACCTCGACCAGGACATCGTAGGTGCCATTGCCCAGGGCGCCGGGGGTCAGGCTCCAGTTGCCGCCGTTGTAGGTCAGTCCATTGGCCGTGGTGTACCGGGTGCCTCCCACGGTGACAGCCACGGACGACACGGTTACCAACGGCGCATTGGTGACGGAGGTCGCGTAGGTTCCGGTCAGGGTGGGGGTGGTGTCTGCCGTGGTGGCCGGATTGATGGTGGGATTGGAATAGGTCTTGGGGGAAGCGAAATCGGCCCCCTTGCTGAAATCCAGGTAGAAGTAGGCGGTGCTGTTCGCAGCGACTACGCCGGTCTTGATGTCGAAGGAGCTGATGGCGTCATACAAGGCCATGACCCGATACTTGTCGGCCGTGGCATTCCCATTGAGCGCAATGGTCGAGTTGAAGGTTCCGTTGACCCCGTCGTTGTTCTGGAAATGGACGAAGTTGTCTGCCAGGTTGGTCTGGGTGAGGGCTGTATTGCTGGCGACCGTGTAGGTGGCGAAGCCGCCGAACTCCTGGAACTGGTACTGCCCGGCGCCGGCGGCGTCGATGTCATAGGAGTTCAACGCCACGTTCTGCAGGATGACCGGCGCGCCGGTCTTCGTCGCGGCATCGTAGGTTCCGTGCTTGATGAAGTCGATGTGGAACTGGGCGGCGCCGTTGGCCGCTGTGGTCTTGATTTCCAGTTCGAAGAAATTGGGATCCACGGTCGTCGTGGCGGTATCGTAGCCAACGATCGTCACTCCGGTGGCGGCAACGGTGGTCACGATGGCATCGACCGCCTGGCCATTGACGGTGATGAGGTTGTTGAACAGTCCCACGTCACCAGCGGCCTTGCCGGTACCGACCTGGAGGCTCAGGTCGTTGAATTTCAACTGGTTCATGTAGACGTTGAAGACCGGAATGGCGGTGCTCACATAACGTCCGGAGAAAGCTGCCGCCTTGTTCCCCGCGGCATCCTGCAGGTCGCTGGCGTTTCCCGATGGGGTATAGCTGACGCGGACATCGCTGTCGTTGGTGCTGATGTTGGCACCGAGGCCGAGGGTGACAGCCTGATTCGTTGCATCCACCGCCACGCTATTGACGGCCACCGGGGTGCCGCCGTTGCGGGTGACCGTAAAGGCGCTGGCAGCCGGTACTGCACCGGAACTGAGGCCGCTGCCGGTTTCGTTGAAGCTCAAGGTGAGGGTGCTGGCACTGGCGGATGCGGAGGTGAGGTTCGGTGCCGTCAGGTCCACGATTTCGACCGCAAGGGGCGTAGCGCTCGGCGTCCCGGCGTTCCCGGCCGCATCGCCGACTTGCGCCTTGAGGTTGTGAGTACCCAGTGTGAGCTTGCCCAGCGTGACATCCTGGGCGGTGCGGTTCCAGATGCCCCCGGTCAGGTCTGCCGCCTGGATGACATAGCTGCCCATGACGGCATTGCCGTTGCTGGCGTCGATGATCTGGACCCGATCACCGGCAGCCAGGGAGCCCACCCCGCTGAGGTCGACGCTGACGGTCGGGGTGGAGGCCTCGGTGATGTTGTCGGTGGGGCTGACGCCCGTATCGCTGTTCGCTTTCAAATCCACCGAGACACCGGAGAGGCTGGCAGAAGGGGTTGTCGTGTCCAGGGAGTAGGCAGTCGTTCCAGTCAATGCCGAGCCGCCGCTGGCCGCCGTATAGAAAGTCAGGCTCTTGCCGCTGCCGGCCACGAGGGCGACATTGGCGGAAAAGGTTCCGGCTCCCGACGCATTGGTCCATCCATTGATGGTTGCATTTGTCCTCGTGGTGCCCCCGTCGGCGGAGACATAGAGAACCGGAGCCGTGGTGCCGGAAGTATTGAGTACCAAGGTTCCGGTGATCGTCTGGGAAGCCGTCTTGGTAACGAAGTCGGTACTCGAAATGCCGGTGTCGGCTGACAGCGCCACGTTGGTAACGCCGGTTACGGTATCCAGGATTCCACCGTAGCCCGACAATGCCAGGGGATCGGCAAACAGCGCCGACTCGATTTGCCCGGCGTGGGACTCCAGCACCCAGTTCCCGCCCAGCGCCGACGAGCCGGTCAGATCCGTTGACGCGGCCACGTCAGCCGAGGTCAGCCGTGCCACCGACGTGACAAGCCCCTGGCCATCGGTGCCGGCGCCGACCTCGCAGCCGTAGAACAGGATGTCGCCGCCGGAATTCAAGGCTTCCCCGATCCGTGCCAGTGCCTCGCCGTGGTCGCCGATGGTCGAGGGATCGAGCTTCAGCGTGCCGAGGTCGATCATGGCTTCGCCGCCATGGGAAACGATATGGATGGCATCGAGGCCGCGATGTCCGGAAAGCGCCTCGGCCATTTGCCCCAGGCCGTCGCGGGCGTGGTCGAGGACGACCACCTCCATGCCGGGCTTGATGGCCGCGACCAGCTGCCCGTAGTCGGCCACGTTGTCCTCGACGAAGACGATTTCCCGCCGGGGGGCGCCAGGCTCCGCAGGCGTTACCGCAGCGGCCGGTGCCAGGGTATCGGCGCCGGCCCGCTCGCCGGCGATCCGCTCGGCAACGGCGGCATCCGCCGTGTGCGAGGCCGCAGCCGCTGTATCCACCGCCGCGCCGTCGAACATGAAACGCTGCTCCAGGGCCAGGGGGCGGGCACCGTAGCCGGCCAGCCTGCGGCGGAGGGGCGGTGCGCCGGCGCAGCCGGAACCGGCCGCCGGGTGGCCGGCGGCCTTCAGGGCCGCTTCGCTGCGTTCCACGCTGGAACGGCTGGAGGATCGCTTGCCCTTGGCCCGGGCGGTTTCGGCAGCGGCGACGAAGGTGCGGGTGACCTCGTTCCAGATGGCGCGGTAGATGCGATTCATGGCGTCTTCTCCAGTTGGAGTTATTGTTGGCCGGTCGGCGGGGTCATGAGGACCTTGCCGCTCATGCCGGCGATCAGATCGGGAAACTTGCCGTCGATGGCCGCGGACAGCTTGATCGACTGGCTGACCGGGTCTACCCGGGCGCCGATGCGCTGTACCTTGGCGGGATAATTCTTGTTGGTCTCGTCGATCCGGACCTGGAAGCCGTAGCCGGGCTTGAGCCCAGCCAGCCACCGGGAGGGGACGATGAATTCCAGTTCCAGGACCGAGTCGTCGAGGATTTCCAGCAGGGTCTGGCCGGGCTGGACGTATTGCTGCTCCCGCACCTTCTGTTCGGCGATGCGGCCGGCGAAGGGGGCGGCGATGGCGCACTTGGCGATGAGGGCGGCGTTGGCGGCGACCTCGGCCCGGGCCTTGGCCACCTCGGCCTGGGAGACTTCCAGTTCGACCTTGCCGACCGAGTTGAGCTCGGCCAGCCGGCGGTTGGCGTTCCAGGTCTGCTCGGCGCCGGAGAGGGCGGCCTTGGCCTTGTTGAGTTGGGCATGCTGCAGGGAGCAATCAAAACCGATGAGGGTTTCCCCGGCCCGGAAATGGCCGCCCTCCGGTACCGGCAGGCGATTGACCTTGGCGCCGATCTCGGCCGCCAGGGTGGTGTAGCGGCGGGGGGTGAGCTGGGCGCGGATCTCCCGCTTTTCGAGGGCGCTGCCGGCCGGAACGGCGGGGACAGGGGCCACGACGGGTGCCGCCGGCGCCCGGGGCAGGTCGGCGGCCGGGACGGAATGGGAAAGCCCCGCCAGCAGCGGGGCAAGGAAGGCGAGGCGGTGTTTCTGGCCGGCAGCCATGGTCAGCCTTCCGTGGCGGCGGGGGGCGGCAGCCGGCCCTCGTCCCATTGCTTGAGGGCGGCGCCGATGGCCTCGGCCAAGCTGGCCACGGACATGTCGTCGCTGCCCGCGATGGCCGGTTCCATCCCCAGGGTTGCCTGGAGCTTGCTGGCGGCGGCATGGACCTGGGCCAGGGCCTGGTAGCGGCGCAGCTGGCTCAGGATGGCGCTGGTCTGGTTGGCTACCCGGTCGAGCTTGGTCTGGGTCTGGGCCTGCTCCCGCTTCAGCATGTGGTCGGCAATGCTTTCGTCCACCCGGGCGATGGTGTCGGCCCGCTCGAACTGGCGATAGGCGTTGCCGTACTGGAGGCGGGCGATATGGACCTGGGTGAGCACCGCCATCTGGGTCGCCACCCGCCGTTGGTCGGCCAGGGCGATACCGGCGTCGGCCAGGCGCATCTGGGCGGGAGCCGAGAGCAGCCCGAGCATGTTCAGGGACAGCTGGATGCCCGATTCCTGCCAGTTCTGGTTGATCAGGTAGCTGTCGTCGCTGTGCTTGGCGGCGTAATTGAAGGACAGGCCGGGGAAGAGGCGGAGCAGGGCGCGGCGGGTTTCGTCCCGGGCGATCCGGGCGTTGTAGAAGGACTCCCGCAGATCGGCATTCTGGGCGATGGCCCGCTCTTCCATCTGCTCCACCGGAATGTTCAGCCAGTCCAGGTTGGGCAGGCCCTGGGGCTCCACCACCCGGAGGCCGCCGGCGAGGGGCAGGTTGGCCAGGGAGGCCAGTTCGACCCGGGCGGTGGACAGCTCCTGGTCGATGGCCTCCAGGAGGCGCAGGTTTTCCAGCAGCTGGCGCTGGTAACGCAGGGCGTCGAGGGGGCTGCGCAGGCGCTCGGCCTCGGCCTGGCGGGAATCGGCCAGGGCTTCCTCGGCGGCGGCGATGGCGGCGCCCACCTCGGCCTTCAGCTTCTGGGCGCTGGCGGCCCGCCAGAAGGCGGTGCGGACGTCCTGGATGAGGAGATGCAAGGCCTTGCGGCGGCGTTCGGCGGCGATCAGGGCCCGGTTGGCGTTCTGCTTGGAGGCGTAGTAGCTCTGGCCGAAGTCCAGGAGGCTCCAGCTGAAGGTGAGGTCGGTGGTGGTGGCCGTCTTGTCGCTGGAGATAAAAGGAGGAGCGTCAGAAAACTGGCCATTGACCGAATTCTTGCTGCGGGTGATGAGCTCCTTGTCGCGGCTGCGGTAGCCGGCGGCGGCGACGAGCTTGGGCAGCATCTCGAAATTGCCCACGTCGAGCTGGCCGGCGGCCACGGCCTCCTCCATCATCCGGGCGCGGCGTTCCAGGTTGTACTTGATCGCCCGGGCGATGGCTTCCTCCAGGGAGAGGGGGCCGGCCAGGGGTTCGATCCCCTGCTGGGCCTGGGTCCGGTCGGCGGTGCTGGTGGATAGGAGGTCCCGGGGCTGCAGCGGTTCGGGTTCGATGCTCGCGCATCCGCCGAGCAGTAGTGCGGCCGCCATGAGGGTCAGGCCGGGCCGGGTTCCCTTAAGCTTGTTTGTCATGTTGATTGGTTCGAATTGCGACTACGGTGGAATGGGAAAGCGGCGAGATCCCCATCCCCATGTCTCCAGGGATGCGGATGGGATGTCCAGCCATTTGATCGGGATTCTATGCAAGCCCGGGCCGAGCCACTTGCACGGCTACTCACGAAGGCTCACAGCCGCCGGCGGCGGCCGTAGCGGCCTCAGGCGGTTTCGGGCTCGGCCAGGGCGGGGGCCTGGATCTGGCAGGCGAGGGTCAGCACGAAGGTCGCGCCATGCCCGTCGGGGGTGGCGATTTCGATGCCGCCCGAGTGGAGTTCCGCAATTTTCCGTGCCACATGCAGGCCCAGGCCGACCCCCGGCTTGCCCCGGATGTTGTCGCCTCGGGCGAAGCGCCGGAAGACGGCTTCCCGCGCCTCCGGGGGGATGCCGGGGCCGTGGTCGGAAACCGAGAAGCAGATGCGGTCCATCACAGCCCAGGAGCGTACCGTGACCTCGCCGCCGGGAGAGTACTTCACCGCGTTGTCGATCAGGTTCGAGAGGGCCATCCGCACCAGGGTCGGGTCGCAGGGGATGTGGTCGGGCAGGCCCCGGAATTCCAGGCGCAGGTGGTGCTGGGGCGACCACTGCACGATTTCGGCGGCTTCCCGCACCAGGGCCTCGGGGGAAGCTGGCTGAAGCTGCAGGGCCAGGGCTTCCCCGTCCACCCGCTCGTCGGCCAGGCAGTTCTCCACCAGCCGTGCCAGCCGCTTCACAGCGCGCTGGACCTGCCGGCTGCGCTGGGCCAGGTCGTCTTCCCCAGCCAGAGGGACCTCGACCAGATTGGTTGCCACGCTGTCGATGACAGCGAGGGGCGTGCGGAATTCGTGGGAAACCATGGACATGAACTGGCGCTGTTCCAGCAAGGAGCGCCGTTCGCTGGCGAGGGCGCGCTCGACGTCGTGCTTGGCTTCGGCCAGCTCCCGGGTGCGATCCTCGACCCGGCGCTCCAGTTCCTTCTCGGCCTGGTGGGAAGCATCCAGGGCGTCTTCCAGGTCGTGCCGGAGGGTTTTCTCCCGGGCCCAGATCCGTGACACCAGGGCGGCATGGATGAGGAGGATGTGGAAGGGCAGTTCCAGCTGCCAGCCCGAAAGCAGCAGCGGAAAGGGAGGCAGCAGGCCGAGGATGGTCAGGGTGACGGGAAAGGCCATCAGACCGTGGATTCCGAAGGCCACCAGGAGAACCCGGGCGCCGGCGCGCTTTTCCCGCAGCTGCTGAACGGAGAGGACAAGACCGACTACAGAGCAGAAGGGCGAGGTGAGGGTGATCCAGGGGGAAACGTAGGACCAGTGGCCGGTGAATTCGGACACCACCGAGGCGGCGAGGACCAGACTGAGGATGAAAAGAACCCGGTCGAGGCGGGGCGTCCGGGTCCCGGTGTACATGATGGTCCGCAGCAGCCAGACCTGGACGACCATGCTCAGGGCCACCAGGAAGGGTACTGAGGAACTGGCGATGGCCGGGGCGTCGGGCAGCAGGAACTGGGCGTGGTAGCCGTGGAGGGCCGCCACGACAAGGGCCGTGGCGGTGTTGGCGACGACCAGCACGACATGGGTGCGGTAGCGAAAAACGACGGCGTAGCCGATGAAGATGATCAGGGCGATGGCCCAGATGCCGAAATAGAGGCCAGCCCCCAGGGATTCCCGAATCGCCGCCTGGGTGAAGGCCTCGGGCCGCCACAGGCTGCCGTTGACCGCCAGGGCCTTGTGGGTCTGCACCCGCAGGAAGAGGGGGCGGCCCTCGTTATTGCCGTGGATGCGGAAGAGGAAATGGTGGTAGGCGAACTCCCGCTGGGAGAAGGGCCGGAGGTCGCCGGAAAGGTGCGGCTTCCAGCCGCCGGCCGTGGGCTCGAAGAGGGTGATGGTGTCGAGGATGGGCGGAAAGACTTCGAGCCAGCGTTCCTCCTCCGGGCCGAGGCCGGGGGGCAGGTCGAGCCGGAACCAGAAGGCGCTCTTGGAGAAGCCTCCCGCGAAGGGGGTGTGGAGGCGCCGGAAGCGCTCGGAGGGCAGGGCTGCCACTTCGGCGAGGGACAGCCGGCCTTCCGGATCCTCCAGGACGGAGAGGGGAAGGTCGGTGCCAAGGCGCAGGCGGTCCGGGACGCCCTCGGCGGCCGCCGGACCGGCAACCACCAGGAAGACGAGGTACAGGAGGGCGCAGGCCAGCCAGGCCGGGAGCAAGGGGAAGCGGGCCGCCTGGCAGCGCGGGTCGGTCATGGGCTGGATGCCCGTCGATAGCTCAAGCAAAGACGCACTGCCCCGTGAAAACTAGTCCGAACCCCGGCAGGGCCTTGATGGGCAGCTGGGCCCCGGTGATTTCCAGGCCTTTTCGGCGCAGGCGGGACAGCAGCATCTCGACCCGGTGGAAATCGAATTCGTCCGGTTCGCCCCCGAAGGCAAGGACGATATGGGCCTTGGGCACCGGCTGGCCGCATTTCTCCACCAAGCGGGACAGGAAGGCGTATTCCTTTGGGGTGAGGGGAATGACCGCCCCCTCGGGGGAGACCAGGGACCAGTTGGCCCGGTTCAGCCGCCACTGGAGCGACGGCTCGGCTTGCGGCGGTGGAGGGGCGAAAGGCGCGGCAGGGACATTGGCCCCCGCGGCGGACCCCAGGCGGCGCCACACGGCATCGATGCCGGCCACCAGTTCCCGCAGGTCCACCGGCTTCACCAAGTACAGGTCGGCTCCGCGCTCCATACCGTGCAGGCGATCGTCCAGGGCGCCGCGGGCGCTCAGGATGATGATGCCGATACCGCCCCGCCCGGCCAGGTGCGAGGTGACGGAGAGACCGTCCTCCCCCGGCAGGCCGATGTCGAGGACGACGATGTCCGCCCCCGAAACGGCCAGCTGGCGATAGAAGGATTCGGCGCTTTCCGCGCCCCAGGCCGCATAGCCCTTGGCCCCCAGGAACCGCAGGACGTTGTCCCGCAGGTCCGGTTCATCCTCGACGATGGCGATGCGCGGCAGGGAAGTGTTGCGATTGGCTTCTGTTCTCATGGTCCAATTCTATTCTGGCCGTCCGTGGGACGGTTTCGGCTCCTGGGGGCAGTCTCCAATGCCCCAGTGCCCCATATCGGTTCAGCGGCCGCAATGATAACCAAAGGGCGGACAAAGCGGTTAGGGGACTGGCCGCCGCGTCCCGGCCTGAAGCCCGGCGGCGCCTTGGACCGTCGCCCGAAAGTGCAGACAACCATGCTTATAGCAAGGGGCGGCCAATCGAGCCGGGAACTTGGTAATATGACATTTTGCGCCCGTTGCCGGGATGCTCCTCGTTCTGTCGAGGGGCCTTCGCTGCAGTCGGCGCATAGTTGCCAATAACAGCATTCGAACAGACACCCCTGGCCCGGCCGTTTTCCGCGCTGGAGCGACAGGGCCAGGGTCCCATTGTTCGGAGGCGCCATAGCTTGGGGTTGGGAGAGGGCGTGATGTACCGGGAGGAAAAGGTCGAGAACCCAGCGCTGCTGGCGCCGAAGGAATGCATCAGCTGGTATTCCTCGGCCCGGAAATCGGGTTTCCGGGCCCCCCTGTTTGCGGCGGTCGCGCTCATCGTCGTCCTGCTCCTGATCGGATTGCTGGGATTCGAGTTGCGCCGCAGCTACGACCGGGAGATGGATAACGCCAGCCGCATCACCCAGTCCCTGGCGCGGGTGCTGGAGCAGCAGCTGGCGGCCTCCATCGAAAAGATCGACCTCATGGCCCGGGAAGCCGGCTACCAGTATGCGGAGGCGCTGGATGGCAAAGGCCTGCCCGAAGAGCGTATCAATCCGATGCTGGCCCGGCTGTTGTCCCGCATGCCGGGCGTCCTGAGCCTGCGCTTGGCCGACGAGCACGGGAAATACGTCTTCGACGCCAGCGGCAGCCCGTCCGCGGCTAGTATCGCGGATCGGAAGTACTTTCTGGCCCATAAGAACGGCACTTCCGACGGCCTTTTTTCCGAGGGGCCCCTGTTCTCCCGGGTGGTCAACAACTGGACCCTCACCTTCAGCCGGGGGGTGCATGATAGGGGCGGCCGGTTCCGCGGCATCGTCCAGAGCTCCATCCAGAGCGATAGCCTGACAGCGGCATTCCACGGCGTCGAGATGGGAGCCAACGGCTCCATCGCCCTGGTCAATGAGGACCTCATCCTGGTCGCACGGATGCCGGCCGCACCGGACAGTATCGGCAAGCCGCTGCCGGCCTCCCAGCTCGCCGGGCTGATCGCCGCCAATCCAGTGGAAGGCGGCTTCTCCGGTTCGAGCGCGGTGGATGGCGTCCGGCGCATCTATAGCTACCGGCGCGTCGGGGAGCACCCCTTCTATCTGGTGGTGGGCACCAGCCATGATGCGATCATGGCCGAGTGGCGGCGTACGGCCACCATCTACGGCATCGTGGCCCTGCTCCTGTTGATCAGCGCCGTGGCGCTGGTGCGGCGGGCCACTCGGCATTTCAGCGAAACCGAGCGCATCGCCGAGGAGCAGAAGCAGCTCACGGGGGCGGTATTCTCCAATTCCCTGGAGGGCATCCTGGTCACCGACAAGGATAACCGCATCGTGACGGCGAATCCGGCCTTTACCGAGATCACCGGTTACCCGTTGCAGGAAATTGTGGGACAGAAGCCGGATTTCCTCCGTTCCAGTCGCCATGACGAAGGCTTCTACAACGATATGTGGAGCCAGGTGCAGAGCCGGGGGTTCTGGCGGGGAGAGATCTGGAACCGGCGCCGGTCCGGGGAGTCCTTCCCGGAAATCCTGGCCATCAGCACCCTGCTCGATCAACGGGGTGACGTCAGCCACTACATCAGCGTCTTCACCGACATCACTGAACGCAAGGCCATGGAGGAGCGCTTCCGCTTCCTGTCCGAGCACGATTACCTGACCGGCCTCCCCAACCGCCTGTGGCTGCACGGCCATCTGCCGACGGCCATGGCGGCGGTGGATTCCTGGTGCGACGAGAAGCTCGGTATCCTCTTCCTCGACCTGGACCGTTTCAAGAATGTGAACGACTCCCTCGGCCACAATGTCGGCGACTTGGTGCTCAGGGAACTGGCAAGGCGAATGGAGGCCCTGGTCGGGACTTCCGGGGTGGTCACCCGCCAGGGGGGCGACGAATTCGTCATCGTCCTGGACCGCTGCCCGGGCGTCGCCAGCATCGAAAACCATGCCCGGGCCATCCTGGCGGAGGCCTCCCATCCGTTCCACATCGACCAGCACGAGATTTCCATCACCGGCAGTATCGGCATCGCCTGCTATCCCGAGGAGAACGCCGACATGCAGACCCTGTTCAAGCATGCCGATCTGGCCCTGTACGACGCCAAGCGGGCCGGCCGCAACCAGTTCGCCTTTTACCGGCCGGAAATGGACGAGCAGATCCACAAGCGGGTGCAGATCGAGGCCGACCTGCGGGCCGCCATCGAGAGGCAGGAATTCGTGCTCCACTACCAGCCCCAGATTCGGGCCTCCAACTGCGCCCTCGTCGGGGTCGAGGCGCTCCTGCGCTGGAACCACCCCCGCCGGGGCATGCTCGGCCCCGGCGCCTTCCTGTCGGTGGCCGAGGAGTCCATGCAGATCCTGCCCATCGGGGAGTGGGTGCTGGTGGAGGCCTGCCGGCAGGCAAAGCGCTGGCTGGACGAGGGAGTGGCCCTGTCCACCGTGGCGGTGAATCTGTCGGCCCTCCAGTTCCAGCATCAGGATGTCCTCGAACTGGTGGTCGAGACCCTGAAGGCGACCGGGTTGCCGGCTCGCTACCTGGAGCTGGAAATCACCGAGTCCTTGATGATGGAGAACACCGACTCCGTGATCGACGTGCTGCGCAGCCTCAAGGCCCTGGGCGTGAGTCTGGCCATCGACGATTTTGGCACCGGTTTCTCGTCCCTCGGGTACCTGGAGCGCTTCGCCATGGACCGGATCAAGATCGACCGCTGCTTCGTCGAATGCCTGCACCGGGATTCCGGGCCCAACACCATCGCCCGGGCGATCATCAACATTGCCCACGTCCTCAACTTTGAAGTGATCGCGGAGGGGGTGGAGACGGAAAGCCAGTACGACTATCTGCGGGAGGTCGGCTGCGATTACATCCAGGGCTTCCTCTTCGCTCGCCCCATGCCGCCCGAGCAGGTCACAGACCTGTACCGCAGCGGCAAAGCGGCGATTCTCCAGCCCGCCTAGGATGTGCAGCGCCCATCCCACGAGCGCTCACATTCCCTAACGGTTTCTGACGGTTCGGATATTTCAATGTCCTGACAGTGAGAGAATCCGATGACGACATTCGGATGCACTTCCCGTATCGCTGCAGCTAATTCCGCCAGACCGGCCCGTTAGGAGACGAAGGATGAAGGCCAGAATAACGCCTACCCAGCGTGAAATCAGACTTTCCGATGACGACGTGATCGTCTCCAAGACGGACACGACAGGGCGCATCACCTATGCCAACCGGGCCTTCATGCGGATTGCCAACTACCCGGAGCAAAGGGTCCTGCATCGGCAGCACAATATCGTCCGCCATCCGGATATGCCCCGGGGGGGCTTCAAGCTGCTTTGGGATACCCTCAAGAGCGAGCGGGAGTTCTTCGGCTATGTGAAGAACATCACGGCGGACGGCGATTACTACTGGGTCCTCGCCAACGTCACTCCCGATTTGGACGCCCAGGGCAAGGTGGCGGGGTATTTCTCCGTCAGACGAAAGCCCCGTCCTTCGGCCGTGTCGGCGATCCAGTCCGTGTATCAGGAAATGCTTGAGGTCGAGCGTCGCGCCGGGCCGGCCCAGGCACCGGCGGCATCGGTCTCCTGGCTGACGGCCAAGCTGAAGACACTTGGCAGCAGCTACGAGCAGTTTGTGCTCAGTCTCTGATCCCCTGGAGGAACGACGAGAATGCCCGGATCCTGCGCCGGTATCAGCCGCCATATCCCGTTTCTCAGAAGCCAGCTTCTTCTGGCCTGTGCCATTTTTACCCTGATCACCGCCCTGCTGGCCGGCTGGATCACCTACCGGCACGGCTTCGACGGGGCCATCTGGCTCTTCCCCATGCTTGCCGTCGGCTTTTCCTTTTTCGTGTGGCAGCACGCCCGGAAGCCCCTCGAGACCGTCGAGCGCATGGAGGAGGTGCTGCGGGATTCTCGCAAGGGACAACTGCACAAACGGATCACGGATACCGCCGGCCTCGGGGAACTGGGCCGGACGGCCTGGGAGTTCAACGAATTCCTCGACCTCATCGAGATGTACTTCAAGGAGGTGAATACCTGCTTCAAGCTCGTGGCCGAAAGCGTATTCCATCGCAAGGCCCTTTCCCATGGCCTGCCCGGCCAGTTCGCCGAGTCGCTGGACAAGATCAACCTGGCCATCATGGCCATGGAGGAGAACAGCCAATGGATCAGCAGGAACGAGCTGGCATCGCAGCTCCACTCCCTCAATACCTCGAACCTGCTGCGCAAGCTCAAACTCAATCAGCAAGACCTGGTCAGCATCAGCAAAGAGATGGACGAGGTGGAGGCGATCGCCAGCGCCAACCGGGAAGGGGCTGAGAGCAGCCTGACCGGCGTCGGCCACATCAGCGACGCCCTCACGGGGATGAACCGGCGAGTACAGGAGATGGCCCAGGCGGCCCAGGCGCTGGGGAGCGAGAGTGCCGCCATCGATACCGCCGTCCACATTATTTCGGAAATTGCCGACCAGACCAACCTGCTGGCGTTGAACGCCGCCATCGAGGCGGCCCGGGCCGGAGAATCGGGGCGCGGATTCTCGGTGGTGGCCGACGAGGTGCGCAAGTTGGCCGAGCGGACGAAGGCCGCGACATCGGATATCGACGCCATCATCGGGCGTTTCAGGAGGCAGGTGGACGTCATGGTAGAGGAAACCGCCACGGCGACCGCCGTGACGGCCGACGCCAACCGTCAGATGCATGACTTCAGGACGCGCTTTGCCGAATTCGCCAAGGCGGCCGAAAGCACCATCGAGAAGGTGTCAAGAACCAAGGACCGGTCCTTCGGCTCCCTGGTCAAGATGGACCATGTCATCTTCATGCAGAACGCCTATGCGGGGGTCGAGAAGGCCAGCGACTGCGACGAGGCCCGGGCCGCACAGACGGACCACAAGAATTGCCGCCTCGGGAAGTGGTATTTCGAGGGCATTGGCAAGGCGCAGTTCGGCGATACCCGCGCCTTTGAACGCCTGGGTACTTCCCATGCCGATGTCCATGCCGGTGTGCACCGCGCCCTGGCGCTTTCCCGGGAGGATTGGGCAAACCACGCGGAACTGCGCCAGCAACTGGTCCAGGAGATGGAACGGGCCGAAAAGGCCAGCAGCCAGGTGGTCGATCTGGTCAATGCCATGGTGGCCGAGAAGTACGAAGGGGCCAAAGGGACTATGCCCATGGAGGCCGTCCAATGATGGGCGAGGCCTTCTGCCGTCCGCCGGCCAGCGCCAGCCCCCGTCCGGAGCCGGGGATGGGGATCCGGACGGTCGGGCAGATCGCCAACGGCCGTCTGCTGACCTGCGGCCCCGAGACGTCAGTGGTAGAAGCGGCCCGGATGATCCGCGAGGGCAATGGCGAAGCGGCCATCGTCACTTCCCCGGATTGGCCAGAGGCCGGCATCGTCACCGAGCGCGACATCGTGGCCGGGGCTGTATGCCCCCCGTCTCAGCCAGAATGCGCTGGATCGAGGAGTGGTTGCGATCGAACAATTGGGCGATCTGCAGCAGCGAATTCCTCTTGCGCCAGCGCTTCCACATCAGGGCTTTCTGGCTTTCCGAGTAATAAATCCGGGGCCGGTATTTCATCTGCCACACTCCTACTGCATATGCAGTAGGAGTGTGTTGCATCCACCGGTTGAATCCGCACCTTCAGGTGGTCGGCCAATCAAATTGTTCCATGGGATGCCAGGAGGGCGACTGCGGCGCGATCCACCAGCAATAGCGCCGACTCTCGGCTGATGCGGCTTGCCAGTAATGAAGGGTCCCCTTGGACGAGGCGGGCTACCGCCTCCGCTTTATCGGCGCCCGTTACCAGCCAAAGAATGCGGCGCGCCCGGTTGATAATTGGCAAGGTGAGCGTCATTCGACGCCACCCGTTGTACGGTGCGGTGACGGCAACGTCGGCGCGGCTGACTTCGAGCGCCGCATCGCCCGGCACCAGCGATGCCGTGTGACCATCCGCACCGAGCCCAAGCTGAACGAGGTCGAGCAGCGCTGGCGAGCCCGCCAGCCGAACCAGCAGTCGGCCATAGCGTTTGGCCGCCGCGGCGAGATCGGTGTTCTCCACCGGCATCGGCTCAATCTGCCCCTCTGGGAGGGGAATATGGACGAGCAGGGCGTCGCGCAACTGCGTCAGATTGCGCTCGGGGCTGCCCAGGGGGGCTACGCGTTCATCGACCTGTATCAAGTGCACTTTGCGCCAATCGATCGCCTCTGCGGCTAGGATGCGTAGCATCTGTCGGGGCGTGCTGCCTCCACTGAGGGCCAGCACGAATCGATTTCGTTGCTCGATGGCCTGCACTGCCGCTTCGGCGATCCAGGCTGCAGCCCGGCGGGAAGCCGCAGCGGCATCGGCATGCACCTCGATCTTTAGCGCACTTCTTTCTCCACGCGGTGTGGAACGCAGCCCATCGTCGGCATTCCGGGACACCATGTGTCAGCCCGCGGCCTGGGGATTGCGCCAGCCACCGACCTCGCTGATCATCCCGCCCGCTTCGGCTGGCCCCCAGGTGCCCGGCTCGTAGTCCCGCAGCGGCGTCTTCTTGTCGAGAATCGGGTCGACGATGCGCCATGCCGCCTCGACGCCGTCCTCGCGCGCGAACAGCGTGGCATCGCCTTTCATGGCGTCGCCGATCAGGCGCTCATAGGCTTCCATCTCATCGTCTTGTGTGTTGCAGACGTAGAGTTCGATTTCGTCGCCGACATTTTCGGTGCCGTGCCGTTTCACCCGGGCACCGATCGCGATGGCTACCTGGCGCGGGCCGAGGCGGAAGCGCAGATAGTTGGATTGCGCCGGACTCGCGTCGGGGAACACCTGCTGCGGAGGACGCCGCAGCGCGACCACGACTTCGGTGGCGGTCACAGGTAGATGCTTGCCGGCGCGGATGAAGAAGGGGACTCCCTGCCAGCGCCAGGAATCCAGGTGGATTTGCATCGCCGCGAATGTCTCGACGCACGAATCCGGCGCTACACCCGCTTCGCTGCGATAGCCGCAATATTGGCCGCGCACCAGACTGCGTCCGGTCAGCGGACGGATGGCACGGAATACTTTGACTTTCTCGTCGCGCAGCGGTCCGCTGCCGTTACCGACCGGAGGTTCCATCGCCAGGATGGCCACCACCTGCAGCAAGTGGTTCTGGATGACGTCCCGGACGGCTCCGACCTCCTCGTAAAACAGACCGCGGCCTTCCACGCCGAACGCTTCGGCCATGGTGATCTGCACGCTTTCGACATAATTGCGGTTCCAGATCGGTTCCAGGAACGAGTTGGCGAAGCGAAAGAAGAGCAGGTTCTGCACCGCCTCTTTTCCCAGGTAGTGGTCGATGCGGAATATCGCGGCTTCATCGAATACCTGGTGCAAGGTTCGGTTGAGATGTTGTGCCGAGGCGAGGCTGCGGCCAAACGGTTTTTCCACGACGACACGGCTATCGGCGGCGCAGGGCAGTTTGCCCAGTCCGTCCACCACGATGGGGAACATGCTGGGTGGAATGGCCAGGTAGAACAACGGCCGCTGTGCCGTGCCCAGCGCGGCGCACAGCCGGGCGAATGTGGCGGCATCGTTGTAGTCGCCGTCGACAAAGCGCAGCAAGTCGGAAAGCCTGGCGAATGCAGCGGCGTCGAAGCCCTCATGTTTTTCCAGGCTGGCGCGCACGTACCCGCGAAGGCGCTCCAGGTCCCAGCCGCCGCGCGCAATACCGATGACTGGAACATCGAGATCGCCGCGTCGGATCATCTGCTGCAGCGCCGGATAGATTTTCTTGCCGGCGAGATCCCCGGTCGCGCCGAATAGCACCAGCGCGTCGGAAATCGGCGCACTCATGTCGAGCCTTTGGGCGGCGCCTGTTCGGCATGGCCGCCGAACTTGCTGCGCATTGCCGACAGCAGTTTGTCGCCGAAGCTCCCCTCGCCGCGCGAACTGAACCGGCCAAACAGCGCGGCGCTGAGTACGGGAACCGGCACCGCCGTATCGATGGCCGCCTTGAGGGTCCAGCGCCCTTCGCCGGAATCCGATACGCGGCCCTGAAACGCCGACAGGTCGGCGTCGCGCAACAGTGCGTGAGCCGCCAAATCCAGCAGCCATGAACGGATCACGCTGCCGCGCCGCCAGACTTCCGCGACATCGCCGAGATTCAGGTCGTACCGATAGGCCTCCGGATCGTCGAGCGGCGCCGTTTCCGCGTCCGCCTTCCGGGCCGCGCTGCCGCTGTTGGCATGGCGCAGGATGTTGAGACCTTCGGCGTATGCGGCCATGATGCCGTACTCGATGCCGTTATGGACCATCTTGACGAAGTGCCCGGCGCCGTTTGCACCGCAGTGCAGATAGCCTTGCTCGGCAGTGCTGACGGCATCGGCTCTCCCCGGCATTCGCGGCGCGGCTGCGACGCCGGGCGCGAGTGCGCTGAAGATCGGATCGAGGCGCTGCGCCACCGCTGGCTCGCCACCGATCATCAGGCAAAAGCCCTGCTCCAACCCCCAGATGCCGCCGCTCGTCCCCACATCCAGGTAATGGATGCCCGCCAGGCCCAGTTGCTTGGCACGCCGGATGTCGTCGCGATAATGGGAATTGCCGCCATCGATCAGCACATCGCCGGGTTCCAGAAGCTTCGTGACCGCTGCGAGAGTCTGCTCCACGGCTGCCGCCGGAACCATCATCCAGACGCTGCGCGGCCGAGCCAGCCTGCCGATGAAATCCTCCATCGACGACGAGCCGATCGCGCCTTCACCGGCAAGCCGAGCCACGGCATCGGCGTCAATGTCATGCACGACGCACGTGTGCCCGGCCCGCATCAGGCGGCGGCACATATTGGCACCCATCCGTCCCAAACCGATCATGCCCAGTTGCATGGCCCATTCCTTTCCATAATGCCGCCGAAATACCTTGTGTCTTCGTGGAGAAAGCCCCGGCTTTACGCAGCTCGCACCGAAGGGCCGGCAATTTGCAGGACTCTGCGCTCGATGGCATGGCGCGAAATTCCGTAGCGTTCGAGCAGTTCTTCCGGCTTGCCGGAACGGGGTTCGCCGGCGATGCCGAGTCGATAGACGGGCGCGACCGAGCCTATCGAACCCACGGCGGCGGCCACCGCGTCGCCCAGGCCACCCTCAACCCAATGGTCCTCGACCACGAACAGTGCCTGCGTTTCCCGAGCGGCCCGTGCCAGGGTGTCGGCGTCGACAGGCTTTACCGAGTAGGCATCGATGACCCGCGTCGCGATGCCTTTGCCCTTCAAGCTGTTGTGGGCGGCCAGGGCCTCGTGCACCGTGATGCCGGCGGCGACGATGGTGAAAGCATCCTGCGCTGATGTGCGCAGCGTCTTGCTGCCGCCGACCGGGAAGGTTTCGTCGTTGTCATAAATGATCGCGGTCTTGGGGCGGCTGGTGCGCAGGTACACGATGCCGGGAGTACGGGCGGCCGCCTCGGTGAGCCGCTCGGCGCTGACCGCGTCGCACGGATAGAGGATGGTACTGCCGTGCAGCGCCCGGAACAGCGCCATGTCTTCCAGGCCCATTTGCGAAGGGCCGTCCTCGCCGACGGAAATGCCCGCATGGCTGCCGCAAAACACGAGTTGCGGCGGCCGGCTGTGGCCCGCCATGCGGATGAAGTCGGCGGCGCGGGTGAGGAAGCAGGCGAATGTGGAAACGAACGGCAGCTTGCCGCTCGCCGCCAGGCCGAGTCCAGTGCCGACCATGTTCTGCTCGGCGATGGCGCACTCGAAGAAGCGCTCCGGGTAGGCCTCGGCAAAAGCCTGGGCGCGGGTGGATTCGTTGACGTCCCCGTCCAGCGCAACCAGCTCGGGGATCAGCGCGCCCAGTTTCTTGAGGGCACGGCCGTAGCCGTCCCGCGTGGCGATGGATTCACCGGGCCGGTAGGGCAGCGTCAGGCGCGGGAAGTCTTGGGTACGCTTCGCCGCTTCGAACGGGCCGACGCGGCGCGGCTCGACGCGGAGGGCGATGTCGGCCTCGCCCAGCTCGGCATACGCCTGCTCCATCTGCTTCCGGTCCAGGGGTTTGCCGTGCCAGCCCAGCTTGCCTTCCAGGAACGACACGCCCTTGCCCTTCTCGGTGCGGGCAATGATGGCCGCGGGGCCGGCCTCGCCGGCCTGGTGCAAGGCGTACAGGATGTCTGGCAGGTCGTGGCCGTCGATCTCGAAGGTCTTCCAGCCGAAGGACTGGAAGCGGCGCGCGAACACCGACCCGTCATGCGCGTAGGGCGCGGGGCCGCTCTGGGCAAGGCCGTTCAAGTCGACGATGGCGACCACCCCTGACAGGTGGTGCAGGGAGGCGAACTGGGCGGCTTCCCACACCGAGCCTTCCGAGCACTCGCCGTCGCCCAGCAGGCAGTACACGCGGGCATTGATGCCGTCCAGGCGATTGGCCAGGGCGATGCCGTTGGCAGCAGCCAGGCCCTGGCCGAGGGAGCCGGTAGCGACCCGGACCCAAGGATTGTTGGGGGTGGGATGGCCCTCCAGCGGGCTGTCGAGGCGACGCAGGGAGAGGAGGTCGTCGTCGCTGGCGCCGGCCTCGTTGAGGGCGGCCCACCAGATCGGAGCGGCATGTCCTTTCGAGAGGATGAAGCTGTCCACGTTGCGGGCCTTGGGATCGGTGGGATCCCAGCGCATTTCCCGGAAGAACAGAGCGGCAACGATGTCCGCGCACGACATGCAGGAGGTGGGGTGGCCCGATCCTGCCGCCGTGGTCATGGCGATCACCTCCCGGCGCAGCTTGCGCGCCATGAGTTCGAGCGGCTGCGTGTCTCCCGCCAGGCGGTACTTGTCCCGCTTCCCGCCGATGAATTTGAGCAGGGCGTCGTAGGTATCGATGAACTTCTGGATGCCCTCGTTTTCCAGCTGCGCGGTGACGAGGTGGAAGTCGATGCCGATCTTGTCCAGTTCCTCCATCACGCGGTGCGCCGCGTCGACTCCCTCGACCAACGTGTCCGCCACCTCGCCGTGATCGGCGAACGCAGCGATGGTCTCTTCCGGCAGGGTGTTGACCGTGTAAGGGCCGATCAGCGGCTCGACGTACATGACGTCGCGATAGGCGGGGTTTTTCGTGCTGGTACTCGCCCACAGCACGCGCTGCGGCCGGGCACCGCGTTGCGCCAGGGCCTGCCAGCGCTCTCCCGCGAGCAGGTCCTGGAAGCTCCGGTAGGCCAGCTTGGCGTTGGCGATGCCCGCCTTGCCCAGCAATGGCGCGGCTTGTGCCGTGGGGTAATGGCCAAGCAGTTGATCTACCAGCACGTCGATGCGGCTGAGGAAGAAGCTCGCCACCGAGGCGACGTTGTCGATCGGCAGGCCCGCTTCCAGACGCCGCTCCAGCGCCCGCTGGTAAGCCTGGGCCACCGCCAGATAGCTTTCAACGGCAAAGAGAAGGGTAATGTTGACGTTGATACCCTCGAACAGCAGCTCCTCCACGGCCGGCACGCCGGCCGCCGTGCCGGGAATCTTGATGAACAGATTGGGCCGGTCAACTACCCCGTGGAGGCGGCGCGCTTCGGCGATGGAGCCTGCCGTGTCGTGGGCGAGATGAGGGGAGACCTCCAGGCTGACGAACCCGTCGCCCCCCCCGGAGCGTTCGAAGACTGGACGCAGGATGTCGCAGGCGGCGCGGACATCCGCAGCGGTCAGCGCCTCGTAGATTTCCCCGGCAGAGCGGCCGATGGCCGTTTCCTCGCGAATTTGGCCATCGTAGTCGCGGCTCGTGGAAATCGCCTTGTGGAAGATGGACGGATTCGAGGTGACACCGCCCAGCGCTTCCTCGCCGACCCGCCGCGCCAGCCCGCCATCCATGATCATGCGCCGGGTAAGGTTGTCGATCCAATAGCTTTGGCCATGCTGAATGAGAAGCGAGGGATTCATGGGACTGCTCCTGTAACTTGAAAAACGCGGCCTTCATCACTCGACGTGCCAGGTGCTATGTCCTTCGAATCGAAGCCGCCGGCGGATAGGGTGGCCGTGTGTGGAAACGGATCCTTGTTGATCCATACCACCGCGTCCCCACGCTTGACGATGAGATCTTCCCGTTTGAACTGGGTGCCGGCATCTGGCAATGCTTCAAATACGTTCAAATGGGACAACTCCACCCATCGGAAATTCCGTGGTATCGAGCAGGCGGCTAGTCTTCCGGAAACTTCATGTTGGTTCGATGGTCTTCCGATTGCCGCGATAACTCGCGAAACGATCGACAGGGAGGCGACCCTCTGAGCGTGAGTGGCGTTACGCAGCCATTGACCGCTGAAGACGACCAGCCGCTTTCGCCATGGTGGTTGCGCGCGGTATTGATCGTGATGGCACTCGGGTTCGCAGGACTGATCTCCATCACGACCATCACGATACTCGCCTGCCGCAACGCTCCGAAAGCCCCTAACTGTGCCGGCTTCCGGTGTTATAACAGTCCTGAGTTAGGGAGCCAGGTGCTGAAGTTTAGGCGCAAAACTGTCTCCCTAAGACAAAGTGAGGCCCTGACCAAATCTATTCACACCCGTAAGGAAATTTTCCACAGTGGACATCCCGAGAATATTCAACATCACTGAAAGCGCTCACCGCATCCACAACCCGATCACACCTGGAAAGCTCGCCACTCTCGGCGCAGCGTTGCGTCTGGAATCGGGGGCCCGAGTGCTCGACCTGGGCAGCGGGTCGGGGGAGATGCTGTGCACCTGGGCACGCGATCACGGCATCATCGGCACCGGCATCGACATGAGCCAGTTGTTCACCGAGCAAGCGAAACTCCGTGCCGTAGAACTCGGCGTCGCCGATCAAGTCAATTTCATCCATGGCGATGCCGCCGGCTATGTCTCTGACGAGAAGGTCGGTGTGGCAGCCTGTGTCGGTGCCACTTGGATCGCCGGGGGAGTCGCCGGCACTATCGAGCTTCTGGCGCGGAGCCTGCGCACCGGAGGGATCATCCTCATCGGCGAGCCCTACTGGCGGCAGTTGCCGCCGACGGAAGATGTTGCCAAGGGGTGTCTTGCCAACTCAATTTCCGACTTTTTCATGCTCCCAGAACTTCTCGCGTCTTTCGGCCACCTTGGCTATGACGTTGTTGAAATGGTTCTAGCTGACCAAGATGGTTGGGACAGATACGAGGCGGCCAAATGGCTCACCATGCGCCGATGGCTTGAAGCTAATCCCGACGATGAGTTAGCGAAAGATGTTCGAGCCGAACTGACCTCGGGACCCGTGCGCTACGCCGCGTACACGCGTGAATACCTCGGCTGGGGTGTGTTCGCGCTGATGCTGCGGTGAACATTGGCCTCTTGGTCGCCTTATCCAAGTTTCGCGCAGCACAGAAAGGCAAAACAAATGCTTGATTGTCGTCTCGCCAGCGCCGACTCTTGCGCTTTGGGTTATTAGCGTGGCCCAACAATTCCACTGGGCCTTGCGCATAAAGCCGCGCAAGGCCGGTGAATTCAAACTAGCGGATAAACCGGCGAAGCACATCCCGGAACATAGGGTTGTCCGCACTTTCGAGCCATTCGAAGGCGACCATTTCTCGGCTGACGATCTCCGCGCCATTCTGCTGCATTCGTCCCAATGCCAACGCCTTGTCGCGTGGCCGACGGGAGCCGACGGCCTCTTCCACGACGAATACTTGGCGCTCCATTGCCAAAAGGTCCAGTACCGTCTGCTGAACGCAGACATGGGCCTCCGTCCCAATCACGATCCACTGTGGTCGGTTGGCGCCAGCGGCCTGAAGCAGAGTCCCTTCAGCAACGGCGGAGAAATGCGTCTTTTCCACGATGCAGTTGGCAGGAAGGCGGGAACGTAGTTCTTGATCTGTAAGGCCGATGCGCCCGGGGCAATGCTCTGTCGCAAGGACAGGGACACCGATTGTTTGTGCCACATCGACAAGCCAAGTCGCTTCGGACAAGACAGTGTTTCCCTCATGAATGGCGGGCAACAAACGATTCTGAAGATCGACGATGAGCACTACAGATTCGGATGCTTTGATTCGCATGATGAAGTTTTTCTGATAGAGCACCTCCTGTTGTCAGTCGTCGGCAGAGAAGCCCAGTAGCTGCAATACCGACAGGAACAGGTTAAGCACGTTCAGGTACATGCTCACAGCGGCCATCACGTAGTTGTCTTCTTCGCCGCGAACGAGTCGGCTCGTATCAAAGAGGATGAAACCCGAGAACAACAGCGCAGCCACGGCGGAGACGCCCGCCTGCATGGCCGGGACGAATATCGCCGCGATGCTGGCCAGGATGACGACAATCAGGCCAGCGAACAGGAAGCCACCCATCCGCGTGAAGTCTTTGCCGGTCTTGTGGACGTATGCAGTCAGCGCCAGCGTTACCGCAGTTGTGATGACCGCTGCGGTCATCACCGTATTGCTGCCGCCTGGCAGGCTTAGGTAATGGCTCAACGTCGGACCCAGGCCCAGGCCGCTCAGACCCGTAAAGGTCAGCATCGCAGGTACAGCTTTTGCCGAGTTCCGGTGCTTGTTCAGATAGAACAACGGCACCAGGCCAAGGAGTGTGAAGACGATGCCGGCCAACGGACCAAAGCCTGCCAGCATGCTGATGCCCGCACCTACGGCAGCAACACCCGTAGAGAGAGCCAGCAACTGGTAGGTATTGCGGATAACCCGGCTAGTGTCCGGGGCGGCGTACGTGCCGTACTCGGTTTTGGACAGGTCGATAACACGAGCATCAGTTCTCATAGCAGTTCAGTTCCTCCACAAGGATGTGCTGTAACTCTATGTGGGGACACCTTCCCGATAAATCAAACTGCGCGAGAACGAATGTTCGAATAATACGAACCATCTGGCCGCTTCACGAACGTGAAAGCTGAGGTACGATGGCTCATCGTTTGACCACCCTGGAGGCGATAGCAGATGAAGAAGGTGCAATCTTCCATTCAGCGCGGTGCGGAGTACCTCTGCACCAAATTTGGTGAGGTCGTAACGGCAATTGAGCAGGTTGCCGTGGTGAAGGGACTCCCCATGTGGGAAGTTGAACGAAAGACTGGGGCCGGCATTCGCAAGCGCCTTATCGTATCGGCGCGTTCCCTGATACCCATGCAGCTGGAGCCGTCGCCGGCGTAAACCGAAGGCAAGCAGCGGGTGGGACCTCCCTCCCGCTGCCAAAAAGACCGTTTTAAGCAGTCAGGCTGCCATACCAGGCATCTGATAATTCTTGGACTGTCACAGAAGCGAATTCCGAACGTGCCTGGAGCCAATCCCGGACAGCGGCACGGTCGTCGTCAGTCGCAGAGCCACCACCAGCCTTGCAGACGTACCCACAAACCACGCCACCGCCATAGATGAGGCCACGGGGCTCGATAACGCCTTCAATAAACGCAATCAGGAGTTCTTCCTCAGCGGTGCCGACCAGCGGTTCCTTGAGTTCAGCTTCCACGTCGAAGCCCTGTTCCTGGAACTCATCGAGGTGGAGTTTCTTGCGAAGACGGCGGGAGCGCGGATATTTGGCCATTGGCTTACTCAGAGAAAATTGAAGAGGCCGGAAGGTATCACAACGCGGCCGCAATCAAGCTTGGCGATAACGCCCCTGCACTTCCATGTGCCGCGGACAAGAAACCAGATGGTCGATCACCGGCCATGACTCACAAGCCAGAAACGTTGGCGATAGATGCAATGCGATTGCGCCGCAATTTCAAACTGCCCAAGTCTTCTTAAGCCAACTCAACCCGAAGGTGGCGTGGAAAATCCGCCTTAGGCTAAAAGGTCAACCGTGAGTCCGGGAAAGCCGGAACCCACTGGGAAAACGTTGGCATCCTCTGCCAGCGCCTCTCTTTGGAAAAGGCAGAATACGACCGTGCCGACATTGAAGAAGGCAATGGTCTCCTGGCTGCGGGAAGACTCTCGCCAGCCCTGCGCCCGATAAAAGGAGCGACAGCGGACTCAAGAAGCCAGCTTTGGTTAACCCAGGTATTTGCCCGTCTTCATACGAGTGTCAGTGCCGTATCGGTGCGCCGCATCGACAGCCAAACCAGCGCCGATACTGCCAAACAGATCCCCTTCGACCACCCGGGCCAGGGGGAACCGGGCCGCGATGCGCCGACGCAGCAGGGGGATGCCGCTCGACCCGCCCGTGAAGAAAACGGTATCGATGCCGGTCGCTGGGATTCCGGCCTCGGGCAGGAGCCGGGTGACCGCGGCTTCGACCTGTTCCACCAGCCCTTGCGTCGCCAGTTCAAACTCGGCCCGGGTCAGGTTCTCCTGTTCCCCCGGCGCGAAACGTTCGAGGGAAAGCACGGCCGTATCGCCGCTTGAGAGGACGATCTTGGCTTCTTCCACCTGGTGCGCCAGCCAATGCCCGGCGCGTTCCCGGATCAGCGCCAGGAGCCGGTCCAGGCGCTCAGGCTCCATGGCATCGATGATGAGCCGTTGCTGCTCGGCCCAGACTTGGCGGGTGTAGGCAAAATTGATGGTGTGCCAGGTGGCCAGGTTGAAGTAGAGGCTGGCGGGCATCTCGCGTCCGTTCTTGAGCAGGCTGCGGTGGCCGAGGAGGGGCATGGCGGCGGTTAGGCTCAGTTGCCGGTCGAAATCGGTCCCGCCGATATGGACGCCGCCATTGGCCAGCACATCGCCCCAGCGTTCTGCCGCTTTGGCCCTTTCCGGGGAGAGACGAATGATGGAGAAGTCGGAGGTGCCGCCGCCAATATCCGCCACCAGGACGATCTCCTCGTGCGCCAGGGCGGTTTCGTAATGGAAGGCGGCAGCGATGGGTTCGTACTGGAAACTGACTTCTTCGAAGCCGACGGCCCGGGCGATATCGGCCAAGGTGCTTTCGGCGACCCGGTCGGCCGCTGCATCGTCATCGACAAAAAACACCGGCCGCCCCATCACCACCTGCTCGAAAGAGCGTTCCGCCTGCGCTTCCGCCCGGGCCTTCAAGGTGGCGATGAACTGGGCCAGGAGGTCCCGGAAGAGGATGGTACGGCCCTGCACCTCGGTGCGGCCATCGATCAGGCTGCTGCCCAGGAGGCTCTTGAGGGAACGCATCAGGCGGCCCTCGTAGCCGTCGAGATATTCCCGGAGGCCGGCCCGGCCGAAACTGACGGAATTCTCCTCGGCATTGAAGAAGACCACCGAGGGCAGGGTCGGCTTGCCATCCTCCAGCGGCAACAGGGTAGGATGATCGGGCCTTCGCCAGCCGATGGTGGAATTGGAGGTGCCGAAATCAATGCCGCAGGCGCGGGCTGGAAAAGCGTGAGACATGGGGAAGCTTCGGAGAGGGGCGGCGATGCTACGTGGGCTGAGCGAAGCTGTCCAGGGTCAAACGCCCACTCCGGCCCACAGCCAAGCTAGTCCAGCGGGTTGAGCAAATTGCTGTAGGTGCCTCTGCGCAAGCCTACCCCTGCTAACCAAGTTTGGCGGCTGGCAGGACCGTTCCGGCGCAGTCGCCAAAGCCGATGCGCCGCCGCCCCGGCCCCTCGCAGTAGCCCCGCAGGATCACCGTGTCGCCGTCTTCTAGGAAAGTGCGGGTTTCGCTGTTGGCCAGGCGGAGCGCCTGGCTGCCGCCCCGGGTCAGTTCGAGCAGGGAGCCGCCCTGGTCTGCCGCCGGGCCTGACAAGGTGCCCGAACCCAGCAGGTCACCGCTTTGCAGGTTGCAGCCATTCACCGTGTGGTGGGCGACGAGTTGGGCGAGGGTCCAGTAAGCCGCATCGCGGAAATCGGAAGTCATCAGACGCTGCCCGGGGTTTCCTGCCGCCTTCATGGCGGCCGTCTGCAGCCACACTTCCAGGGTAATGGCGAGGCTCCCGGCAGTCCGGTTGGACGGCGAATCGAGGTAGGGCAGGGGATCCGGGTCGCCTGGGGGCCGCTGGAAAGGGGCCCGGAAGGGCTGCAGCGCTTCCAGGGTGACGATCCAGGGCGAGAGGGTGGTGGCGAAGCTTTTTGCCAGGAAAGGTCCGAGGGGCTGGTATTCCCAGGCCTGGATGTCGCGCGCGCTCCAGTCGTTCACGAGGACCAGACCGCCGACGTGGGCCTCCGCCTCCGCCATGGGCACCGGGCTCCCCAGGGCATTGGGCACTGCGATCAAGGCCCCCACCTCCAACTCGTAATCGAGCCGCTGGGACGGGCCGAAGTCCGGCGCTGGCGCTGCCGGGGCCTTGGTCTGGCCCCGGGGCCGGCGGAAGGCCTGGCCGCTGGCGATGATGGAGGAAGCTCGCCCGTGGTAGCCGATGGGGACCCACTTGTAATTGGGCAGCAGGGGATTGTCGGGGCGGAACAGGCTGCCGACCGTCCGGGCATGGTGGATGCCGGTGTAGAAGTCGGTGTAGTCGCCGATCCGGCAGGGCAAGCCCATCTCCACCCGGGCCTGGGGCGCCAGCGCCCGTCGCAGGGCACTCTCGTCGGGACTGCCATGGCGCAGGCCCCGGGACAAGGCCAGACGCAGGGCCCGGCGGGTCTCGCGGCCAGTGGCCAGGAACTCATTCATGTCGGCGGTCGCAACCATCCCGGCCTGGGCCAGGTCAACGACCTGGTCGCCGATGGCCGCGCCGATGCGCCACGTCCCATCGCCGGCGCGGCGGAAACGCCCGAGGGGCAGGTTCTGGATGGGAAAGTCGGTGGCCGGGTCGTTGGCCGACTCTACCCAGCTCATGAGGCCGGGGGCATGGGTTTCGTCCAGTCCTGGGTTCATGGCTGCCTCCCGTCGAAGTGCTTCCTGAGCCCCTCCCAGCACCGGTAATAGTCGGCCTGCAACTGGGCGCTTTCCAAGGCATGGCGGGTGGGATGCAGGACGCAGCGGGTCTCGAACATGAAGGCCATGGTGTCGCGGATGTAGTCGGGCTGGGACAAATCGGCCTGGATGGCCCTTTCGAAGGTTGCGGCATCGGGGCCGTGGCCGCTCATGCAGTTGTGGAGGCTTGCGCCGCCGGGCCGGAACCCCTCGGCCTTGGCGTCATAGACGCCGTGGATGAGGCCCATGAACTCGCTGGCGATGTTGCGGTGGAACCAGGGCGGGCGGAAAGTATCCTCGGCGACCAGGACCCGGGGTGGGAAGATGAGGAAATCGACGCTATCCACCCCCGGGGTATCGGACCGGGACTGCAGCACAAGGAAAATGGAAGGATCGGGATGGTCGTGGCTGACGGAGCCGATGGTATTGAAGCGGCGCAGGTCGTACTTGTAAGGGGCATAGTTGCCGTGCCAGGCCACCACATCCAGGGGGGAATGGTCCATCTCGGCGGACCATAGTTTCCCCATGAACTTGGCCACCAGCTCGAAGGGGCCGGAACGGTCCTCGAACCAGGCCACGGGGGTCAGAAAGTCACGGGGAGCGGCCAGGCCGTTGGAGCCGATGGGGCCCAGATCGGGCAGACGGTAGAGGGCGCCGAAATTCTCGCAAACATAGCCACGCCCGGCCCCCTCCGGCAATTCGACCCGGAAGCGAACGCCCCGGGGGATGACCACGATTTCCTGGGGTTCGGCGTCGATCAGGCCAAGTTCGGTGGCAAAGCGCAGCCGGCCCTCCTGGGGGACGACGAGCAGTTCGCCGTCGGCATCGTAGAACACCCGCTGGTCCATGGAGCGGTTGGCGGCATAGAGATGGATGCCGCAACCGCTCTGGCCCTGGGGGGAGCCGTTGCCGGCGAAGGTCACCAGGCCGTCCACAAAGTCGGTGGGTGCGGCGGGGAAGGGCAGGGGGTCCCAGCGCAACTGGGTGGGGGGCGTCGCCAGGTGGCCGAAATCGCTGGCGAGAAGCGGGTGCTCCAGGGGCTGGAAGGAGCGATGCACCGCCGCCGGCAGGATGCGGTAGAGCCAGGCGTGGCGGTTGTCGCCCCGGGGAGCGGTGAAGGCGGTGCCGGAAAGCTGCTCGGCATAGAGTCCGTAGGGGCAGCGCTGGGGCGAGTTGCGGCCCTTCGGCAGGGCGCCGGGGAGGGCCTCGGTCTCCTGGTGGTTGGCGAAGCCTGACAGGTAGGACAGGGCCATGGCCCTCACTCCGCCTTCAGCACGCCGCGGCGCACCTGGTCGCGCTCCAGGGATTCGAACAGGGCCTTGAAATTGCCTTCGCCGAAGCCCTCGTCCCCCTTGCGTTGTATGAATTCGAAAAAGACGGGGCCCAGCAGCGTCTGCGAGAAGATCTGCAGGAGCAGACGTTTGCTGCCCCCCTCGATACTGCCGTCGAGGAGAATGCCCCGGGCTTGCAGCGCCTCCACCGGCTCGCCATGCCCAGGCAGGCGCTCGGCGAGCATCTCGTAGTAGGTGGCGGGGGGCGGCGGCATGAGGGGCACCTGCAGGCGGTCCACCGTCGCGACGAGGTCATCGGTCAGCAAGGCCACGTGCTGGATGCCCTCGCCATTGAATTTCATCAGGAATTCCTCGATCTGGCCGGTGGTCTTCGAGGCCTCCTCGTTGAGGGGGATGCGGATGCGGCCGTCCGGTGCCGTCATGGCCCGGGAGGTGAGGCCGGTGTACTCGCCCCGGATGTCGAAGTGGCGAATCTCCCGGAAATTGAAAATGCTCTCGTAGAAATGGGCCCAGTAGGCCATGCGGCCGTGGTACACGTTGTGGGTGAGGTGGTCGATGAGCCGGAGGCCGTGCCCAGCCGGATGGCGATCCACGCCCGGCAGGAAGACGAAATCGATGTCATAGATGGAGAGGCCGTCCTCGAACCGGTCGATCAGATACAGGGGGGCGCCGCCGATGCCCTTGATGGCGGGGAGGCGCAATTCCATCGGGCCGGGGGGGATGTCCACCGGCTGCGCTCCCAGGTCGAGGGCCCGGTTGAAGGCGGCGTGGGCGTCCCGGACCCGGAAGGCCATGCCGCAGGCCGATGGTCCGTGCTCGGCGGCGAAGTAGGCGGCGACGCTTTTCGGCTCCCGGTTCACGATGAAATTGATGTCTCCCTGGCGGTACAGCGCCACATCCTTGGAACGATGCTCGGCCACCCTGGTGAAACCCATCATCTCGAACACGGGTTCCAGGACATTAGGGGTGGGAGAGGCGAACTCGACGAATTCGAACCCGGCCAGTCCCATGGGATTGCCAGAAAAATCAGCCATGGCCGTTCTCCCGTGCATCGGGCTGCGCACCGGGGGCGGCGCGCCGGAAGGCTTCCAGATCCATGCAGCGCTCGTAGATGCCCATGACGATGGGTACATGGTCGAGACGGCAGGCGAAGCGTAGGGCGTTGAAGACCTGGGGCGCCAGGCAGCAGTCGGCCAGGGTCGGACTGTCGCCATGACAGAAGGTGCCGGTCCGCGGGTGGCCGGCCAGCAGCCGTTCCACCGTCGTGAGGCCCTTTTCCACCCAGTGGCGATACCAGGCATCCTTGGCCGCCTCATCCACCCCCAGGGTGGCGCTCAGGTAGCTGAGCACCGAGAGGTTGTTGAGGGGATGGATTTCGCAGGCCACGGTGAGGGCGATGGCGCGAACCCGGGCGCGATCCGCCGGCCTGTCGGGCAAGAGGGGCGGCTGGGGATGGATTTCATTGAGGTACTCGATGATGGCCAAGGACTGGGTGAATACCTGGACATCCTCGGCCAGGGCTGGCACCAGCCCTGCCGGATTGATTTGCAGGTAGTCGGGGGCGCGCTGTTCGTTGCGCACCAGATGGACCGGCACGGTCTGGTAGTCGAGACCCTTGAGGCTGAGGGCGATGCGTACCCGGTAGGAGGCCGAACTGCGGAAGTAGCTGTAGAGCTTAAGCATGATGCCTTGCCGCATAGAGCCGGTCGCCCGGCACCAGGGTTCCCGGGTCGATGTCGGGTTCCTGCTCGAGATCGGCATACAGGGCGTCGAAATCCCTGTCCATGGCGGCGAACAGGGTTGCGAAGTCCGGCAGGACGAAATAGGTTTTCTGGAAGTCGTCGATGCGGTATTCGGAGCGCATCACCCGCCGGAGGTCGAACCACACCCTATGGGGCTTCGGGCTGGTGATGGAATAGACGGTCTCGGCCTTCGACGACAGCATGCCGGCGCCGTAGGCCTTGAGGCCCGCGTCGGTGTCGATGAGGCCGAATTCCACCGTGTACCAGTAGAGCCGTCCAAGCCGCCCCAGCCCCGGCCCGTCTGCAGCCGTCAGCCCCTTGGCTCCGTAAGCCGCCAGGTAATCGGCGAAGACCGGGTCGAGGAGCATGGGGACGTGGCCGAAAAAATCATGGAAGAGATCCGGCTCCACCAGGTAGTCCATTTCCTCCGGCCGCCGCACCCAGACGCTGACCGGAAAACGGCGCGCCGCCAGGTGGCTAAAGAAGGACGCATCAGGGATGAAACCCGGCACCGCCACCAGCCGCCAACCTGTCCGTTGGAAGATGAAGTCGCTGAATTGGTCGAGGCGGGGAATATCCTGCGGTGCCTGCATGGTTGCGACGCCCTGCAGGAATTCGGTGCAGGCATGCCGTTTGATGATCTTAGTCTGGCGGGTCACCAATTGCTGCCAGACCGCGTGGTCGGTAGCGCTGTACTGGGCAAGATCCTGATCTACCGTGTAATCCGGGCCGGCACGGGAGTAGTCGCCGCGCAAGGGAGTGGCGGAGTGGGCACCGAGCATCGATGTATCCGGGTAGAAAAACGATGCCATTGAGACCGCATGGCTACTCTTGCGTTCGGAGCGAAAATGTCAGACGGGGCAGAGGAGAGCAACATCCCCGATTTCTGCTCGTCGGCCGAAGCGGTCACCCGTCTTCTATGGTGAATGAGGCAGCTAACGACTGGATAACCGTCGTACAAATCCGCTTCCTTCCGAATACTACGCTCGCCTCAGGAGAAGCAGAGAACTCATAATCCTTTGGCACAGGGTTCGAGCCCCTGCGGGACCAACAATAGAATCAAGCGGATAGCCTCGGTCTTTGACCGAGTCGTTTTGTTTTTGCTTTTATGCAGACTCCGTGTAGCCACCATCAAAGACTATCGTTTTGAAGGCCACTCCATACACGACAACGTACTCCAGGGCCCGGCAATGTGACAGGCTGGCGCTAGCGCCATACAAAGCAAAGCAAACTCGGTACATTGTCCTCTCCTTACCCCGAGTGCATAATGCGTCGAGTTACACGCTATAAGCACATTTCCAGGGGGTTGGGAGTACATGAACGGTCAATGGCTTGGAACCTATAGTGGGTCCAATGATGGCACGATAATCGTCAATATTGATGAACGTCCGTCCGCGTATCAAGGAATAGCATACTTACATGACTCAAACTCCATCATGCCTAGCATGGCTGCCGGGTTCGCTACCAATGGAAAGGGCCAGAACATCCAGTGTCGGACAACCTGGATTGCCCCTATTAACCCCAAAACAGGCCATCTGGATACCTGGGAAAACGCAAAGACGCATTTTTCTTACAACATAGCAATTCCACAGTATGCGGACATTACCGGAGGCTGGACGAGCGAGTCCTTAAGTCTGTCATGGCATACGAATATTAATACATTTGGTAGCTGTAGTTTGCCAAAATCGCAAGCCAACCAACCATCTAAACTTGTTGCTGCAGAAATAGATTGGGAAACCTATAAAAGCTCCGTTTCAAAACTCGAAGCTTACAAATACGTTTTTCGTGGACAAAATGAGCCTTGGCGATTAAGAACATCCTTCCATAGAAGTGGACGCGCCGAATTATCAAGATTTCTTTCAGAAGACATTTTGGCGCTGCATAAGAACCTCAGCTCCAGAACTAGGCATGTATTTGACTTAGATAAACCCAGCGAAAATGGAGCATTTTTAAACCTTGTACAACACCATGGATACCCGACACCGCTACTCGATTGGTCATATTCACCTTACGTCGCGGCTTTCTTCGCATTTCGCGGAATAACGAAAGAAGAGGCGGAAAATGCGCCACCCAATAAAAAAGTACGAATATACGCGTTCGACCAAGAGCAGTGGAAACAAAATTTTTCCCAATCGCAACTTGTCCACACCCCATTTCCACACCTATCCATTGGCGAGTATCTTGCCATTGAGAACGAGCGAATGATTCCTCAGCAAGCAGTTACTACGATAACAAATATAGACGACATAGAGAGCTATCTTATATCCCGAAGCAAGCCGGAAAATCCTTATTTGTGGGCCATTGATATACCCGCAAATGAACGCAGCAAAGCAATTCATGAATTGCGTTATATGGGCATTACAGCCGGCTCACTATTTCCTGGACTAGATGGCTCCTGTGAAGAATTAAAAGAAAGAAATTTCTAACAAAAACCAGTGTCGGCCTATGACTTTATGAATACCGCACCGATAAATATTATGAATTAACAACACCCCTACCCAAAATGAAAGCTGCCAAAAATTCTTGATGACTACGGCTAGCATTACCCGCATGAGGCTGGGTGGGAAATAACCAAATAGATTAACAAGAACTCTTTCGAACAGATACAACCTCGAATAGCTGTCGAAGGCATCAAGTTGCCGGACGAAAAAATGCGATGTTTTTTCGTTCGGCAATGAAGATTAATTATGTCAAAGCTACGGGGCGATACTATCGATAATCTTGTTTATCTCTACAGTATCATCCTTAATCTGACCACTGTAGTCAGTTGCTGTACCAAGATAACCGTTAACGAAGTCTGGCAAATTATTGTTTTGAACTTCATTGCAATTTTTTGAATAGGATTGGGTGGTCGGTTTCCTAAGTACCCATTGTTTCGTACCAACAGCTACCCATTGCCCATTCTTCTTGTACTCCAATGTCCTATCAAACGACGGGTTGCTTGATGAGAGAGTACAACTTAAGTTGCAGGTAAAGGCTCCGCAGTTGCCGTCTTCACATAGCTCGGTCGTCACGGTCGCGGTGTAGCCGACGCGAAATTCGTACAGTTGCCCTGCCGATCTTTTCTTCAGTTCATCTTTAAATACAGGTCGGAAGTGACGAACAGGACCTCGGCATACGGTTTTTATGGAAACAGTCCCATCTGATGTAACAGCACCGCCAACTTTCTTTGCCTCGTCTTGCGGAATCGGGCTTGAAGGTGCCGCCTGTATTTCTAATGCGACGGCATTAAAGAGTATTGCAGCAGCAACATTGCTAATCACCTGATGGGGCCGTGGTCTCATGTTGTCTCCCGGAAAATTGAATGTTCCAACAGTGACAAGATTTCCGCCCCCAGCTTTCGTTTAATGGCTTTGTACAATTCATCGTATACCTATGGCATTGTTCGTCAAGCTCCTTGTCATGCGCGCTTGGCGTGCCGTATCGAAGTGAACTACGGTTTGAATCGCCACGGCTTTTCTAGACACTTTGCAGGTTCTTATCGAACGCCCGGTAAGTGTGTTGAAGCAGTCACTTGGCAACTCGCCAGTGATGGTCTGCTTCGGCCGAATTTCGGGCGGAGCATGGGGGGAGATTGCCGGCCTGTTCATAACCAGTGTCGGGCACGCCTGATCGGAGCAGCCTGCGCTTGATATTTTGGCGACCGCGCCCGGGCTCGAATGCCCCAATTCCAACCGGGTTCTCCGTTTCAAATATTAGAGTATTATTATGGAATAAAGGAGGCGGGCGGGCCGCTTGGCTGTCGTAACAGGCAAGCCAGTCGGCTGGCGCGGACTGTATCAGCCGAGTACGCCCTTGCAGCATTTCGAGCCTGATCGAGGGGATGCAACAAGGAAGGACTTTGCTCACAATCCGCCATTTTTCTCATCAGTCAAAACCTATAAAAATATGGACGGTACAGCAACAATCAAGGCGGCAGGCGCCTTCTCCGACCTGCTGACGGAGGCCCCGGACGGCTCTCCGATCCTGGCCGACGGCGTGCATCCCATGCCGAATCTGCTCTCGCTGGAAGCGGAAGAAGTGCTGGCGGCCTTCAAGCGCAGCCAGCAGGAGGATTTCTGCACGGTCATCGACCAGCTGGAAGCGCCGGGCAATCCGCTCAAGCAACTGCTGATCGAATTGCGGGCAATGGCCGAGAAGGAGCCGGGAAACAGGTTTCAGCATCTGCCGCTGTTTCACGACAACGGCCTGAAAACCCTCTTTTCCGAACTGCACAACCATGTGATGGACCACCCCGTCTGGCGCCATCCCTTCTTTGTCAGGATCTTCAAGGGGGATTTCGACGAGGGGCAACTGGTCCTCTTCGCCCAGCACTATTTCAACCAGATCAAGAACACCCGCCAGTGCGTCGCCCTGGCGCTGGGGCGCTTCTCCGGCCTGATGCCCTTGCCCTACGGCTGCATCAACGAGCGGCTCTCGGAGCTCGGGCAGATCGTCCTCGCCCAGCTGCTGGCGGACGAGTACGGGGTCGGCACCCATACCATCGAGGACTACCCCGACCTCCATGGGCTGCTCTCTTCCACCACCCATATCGCCATGTACCGCAAGCTCTTCGACGGCCTGGGGGTACCCTTCGAACAGCAGGATGTCCCGATGCTGCCGGGCGTGGCGGACAACGTTCTGATCCAGCGCCTGATGGCCGGCCACAGCGACTTCACCCTGGTGGAATCCCTCGCCTCCGTCGGCCTCGGCATGGAATGGGGGGTGCCCGAGTTCTTCAGCCTGCTGCTGGGCGGCATGATCCGCTGGGCCTGGCGGAACGGCAGGCCCCTGACCCAGGACCAGCTGATCGTTTTCATCGCCCATGTCCAGTACGACGTGCTCCATGCCATCTCGGTGATGCTGGTTACCAGCTTCTTCAGCCACGAGGGCGATAGCGTGCGGCAGATCAAGCAGGCCACCAACACGCTGATGTCGGGCCGCTACAACATGATGAGCGACCTCTACCGGCACATCTTTGCCGAACCCTGCGCCGATATCGACGGCATCGGACTGGCCGAATGCTACCAGCTCCACGACCGGCGCATCGCCGATGCCCTGCTGCAGGCGCGCCAGCAGATCGCGCCGGAGCGCGTCGTCAACGGCAGCGATTATCGGCAGAGCGAAAAACTGCCCTTCGTCTTCCTCGATTAACCCCACCGCCAGGAAAGCCATGCAAGAGTTCTACAGCGAAGCCGCCGAGCGTTTCCGCAAGCGCCTGATCCTCACTGCCAAAGGCCGCCACGGCGCCAGGAACATGACCCGGGAAGAGGCCAGGGAGGCCCTGTCCTTCCTTTTCTCCGCCGAGGCCCATGGCGCCCAGGTGGGCGCTTTCCTGACCGCCATGCGCTTCAAGTCGGCGACGGTGGACGAGATGATGGGCTTTCTCGACGCCATGGAAGGATCGGCAACCCTGATCGCCCCCAAGGTGGATGGCCTGCTTAACTGCAACGGCCCCTACGATGGGCGCAAGAAATCCCTCAACCTGAGCGTCGCGGCCGCCATCGTGACCGCGGCGGCCGATGTCCCGGTGATCCTCCATTCCAACACGGGCCTGCCGCCCAAGGATGGCGTCACCAACGCCCGGGTGCTGGAAGCCCTGGGCGTGCCGGCAGCCCGGGAGCCCGAAATGGTGGCGGCGGACATCGAGCGCCACGGCTTCGGCCACCTCCATGCCAGCCGCTTCCTGCACGGCGTCGAGCGCCTCAAGCCCATCCGGCAGGTCCTGTTTTATCGCTCTTTCCTGCATGCCTGCGAAGTGATGCTCAACCCCGCCGGCGCCAAATGCACCTTGATCGGCGCCGCCCACGACACCTTCCTGGAGCGTTTCGCCACCGCCGCCGGACAGCGCGGCCAGGATCGCGTCATGGTGGTGCAGGGACTGGACGGCGGCGACGAGCTGCCCCTGGCGCCGACGCCGGTGGCCGACTACCGGGGGGGCGAGATCAAGCAGTACACCCTGGCGCCCACCGACTTCGGCCTGCCGGAGGCCGCGCACCACCGCTGCGAATCGCCGGCGGAGACGGCGCGGCGCACCGAAGCCACGCTTGCCGGCACGGATGATGCCCACGTGGATGCGGTCGTGTTCAACGGCGGCATACGGCTCTACCTGGGCGGCAAGGCCGACTCCATCGAGGCGGGGATCGGCCTGGCGCGGGAAACCCTGGGCAGCGGCCGGGCCCTGGCGAAGCTTCGCCAACTGCGCGGACAGACGACCCTCGCCGAAGAAGGCCGCTGAGGGCCATGGGCGCGTAGTCGCCGCTTCCCATACCCGTCCCATCCGGCCTTCAGCCCCCTAAGGGGGGCATTCCCCTCGGATGGGCACCGATGCTCCGGGGTTGGTGCGCTTGCGCCAGGTCCCTTGCCGCCGTCCCGAACGGATGGAGCGGAAACCTGTCCATCGGGCAGGTGCTTGGCAAGTCGCGGCCCGCGACGACCTCCCACCTGAACGGAGCAAGCCATGAAACTCAAGGATAAATCGGTCATCATCACCGGCGCCGCCAGCGGTATCGGCAAGGACATCGCCCTCCGCTTCGCCCGCGAGGGCGCCAAGGTCGCCATCGCCGACCTCCAGAAGGCGGCGGCGGACGCCACGGCCCAGGAAATCCGCGCCGCCGGGCAAATCGCGCTGGGCGTGGCGATGGACGTCGCCGACGAGGAGGCCGTCAACGAAGGCGTGGCAGCGACCATCGCGGAATTCGGTGGCGTCGATATCCTGGTCAGCAACGCCGGCATCCAGATCGTGCACCCGATCGAGGAATTCCCCTTCGCCGAGTGGAAGAAAATGCTGGCGATCCACCTGGATGGGGCCTTTCTGACGACCAAAGCCTGCTTGTCCCACATGTATAAATCGGGCCGGGGGGGCAGCATCATCTACATGGGTTCGGTGCACTCCAAGGAAGCTTCGCTCCTCAAGGCCCCCTACGTGGCGGCGAAACACGCTCTGATCGGCCTATGCAAGGTCGTCGCCAAGGAAGGCGCCCAGTACGGCGTCCGCGCCAATGTGATCTGCCCTGGCTTCGTACGCACTCCGCTCGTGGAGAAGCAGATTCCCGAGCAGGCGAAAACCCTGGGGATCTCCGAGGAAGATGTCGTCAAGAAGATCATGCTCAAGGACACGCTAGAAGGGGAATTCACCACGCTCGAAGATGTCAGCGAGACGGCCCTGTTCTGCGCGGCTTTTCCGTCCAACGCGATGACCGGCCAGTCCCTGGTCGTCAGCCATGGCTGGTTCATGCAGTAGCTTGCGAATCCCAAGGCGGCGCAAGCGCCTGATCCCGCTGGCGAGCCCCTGCACAGCGGCCAGTCCTCCCGCCGGCGCGGCCTGCTGATCCGGCCCCGCCCGCAGGCCTTCAAGGCGCGACGGGGCCGCTACTGCTGACCGCTGTCCCATCCAGAACCTCCCGGACGATCCGGCGCAGCACCTGGATCCCCTCCTGGATTTCCGCCGGCGTCGTGTTGAGGGCCGGCATGAAGCGCAGGCAATGGGGGCGGGGAGCATTGAGGAGAAGGCCCGCATCCCGGGCCCGGCTGACGATCTCCGGTCCCAGCTCCCGGCCCAGTTCCAGGGCCAGCAGCAGCCCCTTGCCCCGCACTTCGCCCAGGGCGAACTCTTCCGAAACGGCTTTCAGCCCGTCGGCCAACTGCTGTCCCGCATCCCGGCTCGCTTCCAGGAAGCCGTCGGCCAGCAGGCTGTTGATCACCGCCACCCCGGCCGCGCAAACCAGGGGATTGCCGCAATAGGTGCCGCCCTGGTCCCCCGGCGCGAAGCAGGAGCACGACTCCTTGGCCAGCAGGGCCGACAGGGGGATGCCGCCGCCCAGCCCTTTGCCGAGGGTCATGATGTCCGGCTCGATGCCGTACTGCTCGTAGGCGAACAGGGTGCCTGTCCGGCCGCAGCCGGTCTGGACTTCATCCAGGATCAGCAGCAGCCCGTGGCGGTCGCAAAGGGACCGCAGGCCGGCCATGAATTCCGGGGAAGCCGGGATGACGCCGGCTTCCCCCTGGACCGGCTCCAGCATGATGGCCACCGTGTTGCCGTTGATGAGGCGCCGAACCGAGTCGAGGTCATTGAGGACGGCCTTGGGGAAACCCGGGACCTGGGGGGCGAAGAGGCTGTCCCACCCCGGCTTGCCGCTCGCCGACATGGTGGCCAGCGTCCGCCCATGGAAGCCGTTGGCGAAGGTGATGATCTCAAAGGCACCCTCCTTGTGGAGCCGCCCCCATTTCCGCGCCAGCTTGATGGCCCCTTCGTTGGCTTCCGCCCCCGAGCTGCCGAAGAACACATGATCGAAGCAGCTATGCCGGGTGAGGAGGTCGGCCAGTTCGATGGACGGCCCGTTGTAGAAGGCGGGGCTGGGGTTGATGAGGGTCTCGGCCTGGGTCGCCAGGGCCCGGGCCACCGCCGCCGGGGCATGTCCCAGGCAATTCACGGCCCAGCCCTGGACCCAGTCCAGGTATCGCCTTCCCCGGCTGTCGAAGAGGTAGGCGCCTTCGCCGCGGACAAAGACAACATCCGGGCGCTGGGCAACAGGCATCAGGCTGGCGGTGGAAGGGGCGGGACTGGTTTGCACGGGGGGGCTCCTTGGGACGGTGAAAAACAAAAAGGCCACGGGGTTATGCCGTGGCCTTGCGGGGGGAAACTTGTCAGGGCTGGATCAGCTGCTTCGATCCGGAATCCGCTTCAGGCATTTCCCGCGCGCGCGGCACGGCCGGCCGGACTGGCGTCGGGCGGCTGCGCTGCGTCGGTGGAAATGCAATGACGTGTTCATCGTTTGATGATCCGGCAGGGAGAAGGCATTGTCAATGGGCCGATGCTTCTCCTCAATCCGCCTGGGGCTGCCAGGCCGTCACCTGGTTGCGGCCGTTTTCCTTGGATGCATACAGGGCGCCGTCGGCATGATCGATGAGTTCCTCGATGCGCACCGCCCCCTGGCAAAGGGATGCGACGCCGAAGCTTGCCGTGATTTTCCCGACCCGGGTCGAGCGGATCGCCTCCCCGGCATGGGTCTCGATGGCCGAACGCATGCGTTCCGCAATCGAGCGGGCCTGTTCGAGGCCGGTGTCGGGCAGCAGGATGCAGAACTCCTCCCCGCCGTAGCGGCACAGTGCATCTTCAGGGCGAGTCGTTCCCGCCATGGTCCGGGCCACGACCTGGATCACCTGGTCGCCGACCGAATGCCCGTACAGGTCGTTGAAGGACTTGAAATGGTCGATATCGGCCATGATGCAGGAAAGCTCCCGGTTGGTCCGCAGCCCCTGTTCGAAGCGCTCGCCCGCAATCTCGAAGAAGGCCCGGCGGTTCAGGCAGCCGGTCATGGGATCTCGGGTGGCGAGCAGGCGCAGCTCCTCGTTCTTGGCTTCGATCTTTCGGCGCGAATCCTCCAGTTCGGCCAGGGTCCGGCGCAGCTTGGCGTTGGCCCGATGGATATCGGTCACGTTGTCGAAGGTGACCAGGCAGCCCCGCAGCCGGCCGTCGGGGTCCGCAATCGGCGTGCACGCGACGTTCATTTCGAGGGAGGCGCCGCGGGGCTGGGCGATGGACATCGGATAGTCCTTGACCGGGTTGCCGTTCCGGAGAAAGGCTTCCCAGGGCAGGACCGTTTCCTGGCCCTCGGCCTTGGCGGCCCGGCTCCAGGGCAACTCGGACAGCAAGTGCCCGTGCAAGTCTTCGGAGCCTTCGGGCAGCATGCTCCGGAAGGAATTGTTGGCCAGCACGATGCGGCCGTCCGAGGCCAGGACCACGACGCCATCGGAGAAGGCGTCGAACGCCTTGCGGACGCGGTCCGGGATCGCAGTCGCCGGGTCGAGGTAGTGCAGGACGCGGCGAAGGTAGGCGTAAACGAGAAGGCCGCCACCGAGGGAGAACCCCATCAGCAGAAGCACCTTCGGCTCGCTCATCCATTCCCGGATACTCCGCGGCGGGTCGGGGGCGAAGGCGATTTCCACATCCCCCCAGTGCTTGCCCTCCGCCTGGATCGGGACGCGCAGGTGATTGGGGGCGGCACGTCCCGTTTCCGGCGCGGCCCAGTAGCGCCCGTGGTCGCCGCGCTGATCCACGACGTAGCCGGAAGCCTCCCGGAGGGCGACGGAAAGGATTTCATGGTGGCGTGCCAGCACCTGCTGCAGGGTCCTGCCGAGGGTCTTGCCGTCCCCGGACTCGGCCAGGGCGGCGACCTGGATGGCGAGGGTCTCGGCGAACTGCCGCCGCAATTCCTGTTTCGTCCGCTCCCGATCCGGGACTGCCTCGAAAACGAGATTCAGGGTCATCAGCATGCCCACCACCAGGCCCATCAGGCCCAGGGTCAAGCGCGCCACCGGGCTGGTGCGGGAGGGCAGCCGCAGGCTCACCGGCGAACCCCGGCATCGTGGGGGGCGAGGATGTCGCCGACCGAGTGCTCATCTCTCAAGGCTTCCTCGTCGCCCTCCTGCCTCCAGGGCCGCTCACCCTCTTCGTCGTCGGGCAGGATCGGCAGCAGATCCAGCTGCCGCCAGGCCGGCACCGTCGCCAGCATCCCCATCAGCAGCCCGCTGACCCGCATGGACCACAGGACCGCACCCGCGGTCATCGTGATGCCGAGCACCTGGCCTGCCTTGGCCGAGAGTTCCTGGCCGACGGCTTGGCCGTCCGGATCCGGGGGGGCGGGCGTGTCCCGGGCTTCGAGTTGGCGGTCCGGCCGGCCCGAAGCGCCCTCTGCCAGATTGAAGGACGCCGGGCGAAAGAGATGCGGGCCGTCGGTGACGCCCTGGGCAAGATCGAGTGCCATGGTTCGGCTGCCGGCGTCGGCGAGCACGGCCCTTGTGGTCACGGAATGGGGAGGCTGAATGGCGGCGGCAGCCCATTGGACCCGGGGGCTGGCGGCAGTCTGCATATCCACCCAGGGAGATGCCTGGGGCGGCGAGGCCGGCGTCCCGATATTCGCGGCCGCGGGCACCGGCGTCCCGGTGCGCGGCGCTGCGGCAGTCTGCGGGGTCGGACCTGTGCTCAGGCCCTCGGCGTGGGCCTGAGCCGGGGTGGCGCCTGGAGCCTGATCCGGTCCGGCGATGCCGACGGCAAGCGGCAGGCCGCTCGGGACATCGACGGGCCGGGACAGATTGGTCGGGGAACGGCTCGGGGATTCGGTCGTGCCCTGGCTGCCGGTGGCGGTCGTGGCAGCACTGGCGGTTGTTGCCGCACCTTGGTCGCCGGCCGGAGAAGATGTGGCGACGGTGGCCGGCGAGGGGCTCGGAGCCGTAGCCGTGCCTTGGCTGCCGGTGGAGGCGGGGGCGCCGGTGCCTTGGGCCGAATCCTGGTTGGCCGTGCTGGAAGGGACGGTGGGGACACTGGTGGCCGGCGAGGCGCTCGGAGTTGTAGCCGTGCCCTGGCCGGTGGAGGCGGGGGCGCCGGTGCCTTGGGCCGAATCCTGGTTGGCCGTGCTGGAAGGGGCGGAGGGGACACTGGTGGTCGGCGAGGCGCTCGGAGTTGTAGCCGTGCCCTGGCTGCCGGTGGAGGCGGGG
>Ga0316605_10000264_pt1 | contig 43952 bp, 33 predicted proteins | sample OWC_soil_day20_n_FD_207666 | JGI IMG/M metagenome (GOLD analysis project Ga0316605, IMG submission 207666) | Wetland soil microbial communities from Old Woman Creek delta, Ohio, United States - OWC_soil_day20_noCT | ecosystem: Environmental > Terrestrial > Soil > Wetlands | place: USA: Ohio...
TGAAGAAGGCAGAAAAGGATTAAATGCAGTAAATGTAAAACGAGCATAGTCAATTTTATACACAAGCATATGATTTTTTAAAGCCTTACAGAAATAGTAAGGCTTTTTTATTACATTAACACATCAAAAAACAATTTAAAAAATATTTATGGCAAGATCGCAGGAGACATTGAAAAAGAAAGATGTAAAAAACAAAAAAGACAAAAAGAGGAAAGAGAAAGAGCAGAAAAAAATCGGCCGCAGGGAGAATGATAAAAAGAGCAGCTTCGAGGACATGATTGCTTATGTCGATGAATTCGGAGGAATAAGTTCAACACCTCCCGATCCGGACAAAAAGAAAAATGTCATTTTATCTGAGACTATTGAAATAAGCACACCCAAGCAGGACTCAACTCTTAATGCGGATCCTGTGAGAAAGGGTATTGTCACCTTCTTTAACGACTCAAAAGGTTACGGATTTATTAAAGACTCCGAATCCCAGGAAAGCATCTTCGTGCACGTCAACAACCTGCTGGAAGAGATCAAAGAAGGCAATGTAGTTAATTATGAAGTAGAAAGGGGCCCCAAGGGATACACCGCTACTCAGGTTAAAGTTTGCCGTTAAAAGGCAAACCTCCACACAAGCTTCGCAGCAGCATTCGTTTGCTGAACTCTTCTGTAAGGAAGTCTTTCACCATAGTTTTGGTTAATCACAAAATAAAAATCACTCCCTATTTTTGGTATCCAGTGTAACCGGAAATTAAATCCGAGTATATCTTCCTCGCTGTTCCATTGTGCGAATAGCGAAATGTTAAGCTTCGTATTAAAAGAATACCTTATCCGTCCTGACAGTTCGTTTGTAATAAGATTACCCTGAGGCAGATCAAGGTCGTTATATGAATATTCTGCCTCTAAATTAAGGTGCCTGTTAATGTTCCATCCCCAATTCGTTCCCAGCGATTTGCCTTTGCCGGTATAAAAATCTCCCCAATTAAAGTATCCCATAATATAGATTTTCCTTGCGTCAAATGTTCCTCCCTGAATTACATAATTCATCATTCTGTAATCTCCCAGAGGGATAGTAATATCGTCATTCAGATCAAATGCCTCCGGAGGGCTGTCAAAACTTCGTTCAATATTAAACTCAATCCACTCTCCGCTTTTAAAGTTAATTGCCAGAGGACAGAATTGAAGGTCATAACTTTCGATCTTTCCCGTTTCGTCGTTAAGATACAGGTCCATTTCAAATGGTGTGAATTCAAGTTGTTTTATTCCGTACTTTGTAAACCAGCGAGGGCGGAACTCCACAGCAGCAATATATTCCCTGTAATTATCTCTCCTCAGGAAACCAAGTTCGGGATTGAAATTTTTCTGAACAGATGCAGTTGCTACAACAGCACTCAGCAAGTCATTAGGATATTCTGCATATAAAAGGTAAGAAAGATTCTTGCTGTTATCTGCACCTTTTGTAAGACTCGCAGCAAAGACCGCACCTATTCTGAGGTTTTTATTCTTAAGGAACTTAGATGTGACATATTTCCCGTCCACACCAAAAACCTGGTTGCTCGACTCTCCGTTTGCTGTTGAAGTAGTGATAAACCCGATGCTGGATCGTGCTCCGATATCCTGCCGTACCCGGATTACCGAGTAGTTAGTAGAAGGAGTCGAATCTCTTGAGCCCGTTTGCAGGGAAAGGAAGCCTATGTTTGTGTTGCTCACCTTTCCATATACTCTGGCGCCGCCAAGGACGGGCAAAAGTTCAAAATTATTTATACCAATTTTTCTTGAGTAAAATATGGTATTGCCGTTTGCCATTGAGAAATCATAGTTGCCGGCACCTTCAAGAAAGAAATCTCTTTTTTCCGGATAATAAATCGAAAACCTGGAAAGGTTTACCTGAATTCTGTCCGATTCCACCTGAGCAAAGTCTGTGTTAACTGTTAAATTAAGCTTAAGTGTGCTCAGCAGGTTCTTGTTTATGTCCAGACCCACTTTCCCATTGTACCCGGGGTTTTGCTGATTCGATAAATTGACACCGCCAAGTGCATAAGGCTTTATTTCCCAGCGCAGCTTACCTTTAATATCCTTAAGACCGGCAAGGACTCCTGCCTGTGAAATTGTTTCAACTTCGTAGTTTCGGCTCCATCCCTGCCACAGAACCTGTTCATTTTTTCTGCGGATATTTCTTTCAAAATTTATCCCCCACTCCTGCTCCTGTTTATCAGGATACTGAAGAGTAGAAAATGGTATATAAATTTCCGCGCTCCAACCGTCTTCGTTTATTACAGCTGCTGCATCCCAGACTCCGTTCCAATCCACATTAAAATACTCCCCCTCGTTTGTAATTTGCGCGTCTGCCCTTGCTCCATTGGGATTTATAATAAACAGATAACCGTTTCTTTTATCGTTGAATGGCGACATAATAACCTCAAAGTTGTCTTCCTGCCCCCAGTCAAAATCCCGTTGAAGAAATCTGGCAATTATTTTGTCGGGGCTGGAATCGAAACATTTAATGCCTATATATAATGCACTTTGAGTATACAATACCGAAACCTCAGTTCTTTCAGTGGGCTCTGCTCCCTCTTTTAGTTCTCTTTGTCTGAAGTTAGAAATTACTTGCGACGAACTCCATTCTGCTTCATTCAATACACCATTTAAAACTATTCCCTGAGGAATAAATTTTGCGTTAAGAGTATCAGGGTTGCTGTGCTGTGAAAAAGAAACAGTTGAAATTAATAAGAGAATTATTAAAAAAACCGGTGATTTGATATTCATAGCATCATTAATGTTTCCAATTCAAAGATATTATAATTTGTTTTACCTTCGCAACAGATAGCCACATTTGCTCTATGAACAAAAGAAAAAAAATCTTCCTGGCAGGTACAGTTGCCCTTATTATTATTTTGGTATTAATAAGGGGGCCATTGCTAAGATTGTATGTTTCAGGTAAAACAAAACAGCTTGAAGCCCGTTACTCATTAATTGTGAGCTATGAAAAACTAAAAATATACGGTATAGCGGGAGTTAAAATTGAAGGATTTACAATTTATCCAAAAGGGGGAGATACTCTGTTTTCTGCCGATTATGTGAAGCTTAAAATGAACCCTTTAAAGCTGCTTTTCCTTACTCCCGACATAAGAAGGCTCGACGTAAAAAACATGAGCATCCGCTTTGTTAAAAGTGATTCAACCTCAAATTTTGATTTTTTATATAAAGAAACCAAAAAGGCAAATGCCGATTCCCTGACTGAAGAATCTTCCGTAAGCCGTTTAAATTATGGAAAAACCACAGATTATCTTCTCTCTCTCGTGTTGGGAATTTTACCGGCTAAAGCAAATATTGATAAATTGGATATTTTCTATATTAACAGAGGCTACAGCCTAAAAATCCATTTGCCGTCGCTTAAAGTAGAGAAAGACCGGTTTGAGACAGAGATAACAGCCACAGAAAATGGCATATCCGAAATACTGAATGTAGACGGAGTACTGGACGATTCCGACAGAAAAATCTCTACCCGAATATATTCCCGCGACAGTGCAAAGTTTTCTGTTCCGTTTTTGGATTACAGGTGGGGGGCAAAGGTTCAGTTCGACACTCTTGCTTTTGAACTGGCAGGTTCAAAAAGGGAAAACGATGAGATTCATATAACAGGTAAAGCTCTGGCAACGGGAGTTTCTGTATTTCATGAAAGACTATCTCCGGAAAATGTTCTTTTAGCCAGGGGCCGTTTTGAATATAAGTTCAACATTGGTAAAAACTATATCGAACTTGACTCTTCATCGGTTGCACATATTAATGACTTTTCATTTTCGCCATTTCTCCGGGCAGAGAAAATGGGAAAATGGCATATAACAGCATCGCTAAACAAGTCCGATTTCCCCTCGGATGAACTTTTCTCGTCACTGCCAAAAGGGCTGTTTTACAATTTGGACGGAATAAAAACAGAAGGTGCTCTTAACTATCATTTTTATCTGGATTTAGATCTTTCTCAGGTAGACAGTTTGAAAATTAAGTCTTTGCTTAAACCTAAAAAATTTAAAATTCTCAATTATGGCAATACCGATTTAAGAAAGATGAATGGGAGTTTTGAGTATACAGCGTACGAAAAGGGTGTTCCCGTCCGGAGTTTTATTGTTGGTCCGGAGAACCCTAATTTCCGTCCGCTTGGAAGAATTTCCCAATATTTACAAATTGCAGTTTTACAGTCGGAAGACGGCGGTTTTTTCTATCATAACGGATTCCTTATTGAGAGTATTCAGGAGGCTCTTGCCGCCGATATTAAAAAGGGAAAATTCGTCAGAGGCGGCAGTACAATAAGTATGCAGTTAGTTAAAAATGTTTTCTTAAGCCGGCATAAAACCCTTGCAAGGAAATTTGAAGAGATTCTCATAGTGTGGCTTATAGAAAACAATCGTCTGAACAGTAAAGAGAGGATGTTTGAGGTATATCTCAACATAATTGAATGGGGTCCGGGCATATACGGTATTAATGAAGCTGCACGATTCTATTTTGACAAAGATCCCAGGGATCTTTCTGTAAATGAGTCAATTTTTCTTGCAAGTATTATTCCTTCTCCAAAACGTTCTCTGCATTCGTTTACAGACGAACTGCAGCTTAAACCCGAACTTGAAGGCTACTACAGGCTCATTGCTCAGCGCCTCAGGGTTAAGGGCCTTATTACAGAAACCGAAGAGATGCAAATTAAGCCGGAAGTACGTCTTGCAGGAGACGCGAAGAGAATAAGGGAAAGCATGAAGAATCTTGTACTGCCCCTGCCGGAACCCGCCGAAGAAGAATGAATTATTTATCTTTTAATACATATGCTATGAAAAAATTAATATTTCTATTGCTTTCTTTAACGATAGTGTTTACCGCAAATGGTCAGAAATGGAAACTTAGCGACATCGGTGTAGGACTAATTGTGGAAGATGAAAATTACGACAAAAAACTACAAGTTGTCAGCCGTGGGGATGTATGGGATGCAAAAGAGTTATACGAAAACGGTGCCCAGGCAGGAAAATTAAAAGGCAATCAATTATTCGCGGCATGGATTCAGGGACCTCCGTCAAGTGAATATATGAACAGCTACGGCGTGCCCGTATGGCTTTATAAATATAAAATCACATACCCGGACGGAAAAACATTTGAAGCAGGTCCACATGGCTTCTATTCACCCGGGCACGCATACATTGGAATTAAAACAGGGGGTTATACAAGTGGCAAATGGAGAATCGACTGGTATATCTGGAATCGCGACACACAGGAGACCCGAGAGGTGGGAAGTGTTGAATTTAAAACCACTTACGGCAAAGAGGCAAAAGCATCCGATACCGGCTGGAGAGCAAAAGAAATTGGCGTAGGAATATTCGACCAGTCCGAATATGACAAGGTCCTTAAAATCATCAAAAAAGGCGACACATGGTCTCAGACAGAACTTTACGAGCAGGGTTATCTTGCCGGACGCGAAAAGGTATTCGGAACATGGATAGAGGGGCCGCATACAAATACTTACCTTAACAGTTACGGTGTCCCTGCATGGTTGTGCAAATATGTCATTTCCTATCCAAATGGAAGCCGCCAGGAGTTTGGCCCCTATGGTTTTTACACACCGGGGTTCAGCACACTGTTCATAAATCCGGGCGGCAACAATATTGGAAAGTGGAAAATCGAGTACTATATATGGAACCGAGATACTCAGGAGAGTAAACTAATAGATACCCGTGAATTTGTCATTACAAAATAGTCCGGAAGTTATTCCATATCCTTTTTGAATTTTTCAATCAGTCTTTGCGGCCAGTCTCCTACCGGCTCTAGTCTTCCTGTGAAAAACCTGAGTACCGGTGGCTCTTCTGTGAACCTGAGCCCTCCCACAATGTCCCTGTTCAGGAGAAGCCAGTGCAGACGATCAATGGCATATTCAACCTGCGACAATGTAAAAAGTCTTCTGGGCAAGGCAAGCCTCATAAGCTCCATGTCTGCCAGAATCTCGTTCCCGTTGATGTCTCTTGTGCTGCTGATTGTTCCTCTTTCCATACCCCTTATTCCCGATACAAGAAAGAATGCAGCAACAAGCGCTCCTGCAGGGTATTCGTTTTGCGGGATATGAGGAAAAAATTGTTTTGCATCTACGTGACAGCCCAGAGCACCGCCGGGTGTAATAACAGGTACAGATAATTTATCCAGTTCGTTAACCATATATTGAATGAATGCCGGAGACTGGCCCACTACATCTTCCCGGATTGTCTCTTTTAAACCCACGGCCATTGCTTCAATTTCTCTGATTGATATACCTCCGTATGTAAGAAACCCTTCGTAAAGCGGAACCAGGTCTCTCATTTTATCATACAGCTCTTTTTTGTTTGTACAGATAGCGCCTCCCCTTGAAGAACTAAGTTTGCGTGCAGAAAAGTAAACAATATCCGCCTGGTCGCACATTTCAATTAATATCTCTGCAATAGAAGAATTTTCATATTCCTTCTCTCTCTTGAAAATAAAGTAAGCATTCTCCCCTATCAAGCTGGCATCCAATACAAGCGGAATATCAAATTCATTGGCAATTGCTCTCACCTCTTTCAGGTTTTTCATTGAAAAAGGCTGGCCGCCAATAAGATTTGTAGATGCTTCCATTCGTATAAAGGGAATCTTATCCCGGCCCTCTTTCTTTATTAGTTCTGCGAGTCGCAAACAATCCATATTTCCTTTAAACGGATGGTTGCTTTTAATTTTCATAGCCTCTTCCTTATAAAGTTCAACAACATTCCCTCCATTTTTCTGAATATGTGCCAATGTCGTTGTAAAGTGATAATTCATCGGCAATATCGAACCTTCTTTAACAAATGCGATACTTAGGATGTTTTCAGCAGCTCTTCCCTGATGTACCGGTAAAATCAGTTTTTTCCCAAGTACTTCTTTAATACTTTTTTCAAGTTTGTCGTAACTTTGAGACCCTGCGTAGGCATCATCTGCCACAAACATTTTTGACACCTGTTCGTCACTCATGGCGTTTGTTCCGCTGTCTGTGAGCATATCCAAAAAAATGTCTCTTGTGTTAAGCAGGAAAGAGTTATATCCCCCCTCCTGAATTGCCTGAAGCCTGCGTTCTACCGGAACAAGCTGCAACTGCTGTACAACTTTCACCTTGTGCATCTCCAGCGGAATCTCCTTTCTGGAGAAAAATTTTACTCCGCTGATTGTTTCTGAATGATTCATAATAAAAATTTATAGGGTTAATAAAATAAAAAAAGGCTCACCAATTACGGCAAGCCTTATAAGTCTTAAATATGTGATTTTAGCACAATCCAATACCATAGCCTACCCGCGGTAGCCTGTGGTAATAATAATACAATGAGTTAATATTATAATTGGTGCTTTTCATGTGTCTTTTGTTGTCACAAATGTAGTAAAAGTTTACATTCCGCAAATTTTAAAAATATGTGTTAACTTTATTGGGCAATAATAGTTGTCCATATTTCAATAAATGAAAAATTTAGCTCTTAAAAATAAAATCATTCTCATAACAGGAGGAACCGGATCTTTTGGGTATGCAGCAGTGAAAAGGCTTCTTGAACAGGATTTAAAGGAGATTCGCATCTACTCAAGAAATGAAGAAAAGCAGTCTGAAATGGCACTCTTTTTTCAAACAAAACCGGCAGGTTCACCAATTCTGAGTTTTTTCCCGGGAGACATTACGGACCCGCACTGTTTAGACAAAGCCCTGAATGGGGTTGATTTTCTAATTCACGCGGCAGCAGCAAAAGAGGTTCCATACTGCGAGGCAAATCCGCTCGAAGCCTCACGTATCAATATATTCGGCACGGGAAATGTAATTGAATGTGCAGTTAACCACAATGTAAGTAAAGTAATAATAATCAGCACAGACAAAGCCTGTTATCCGGTTGGGGCGATGGGTATTTCCAAGGCTATGATGGAAAAAGTTGCATTTTCTGCAGCTAAAAAATCCAGTGACACAACAATTCCTGGTTCTTCAGTTTGCGTAGTACGTTTCGGTAACCTGATGGGTTCTACGGGAACTGTTGTTCCAATATTTGTTAAGCAAATAAAAGAGGGGAAAAATCTTACGGTAACCAATCCGGAAATGACTCGTTTTATGATGACTCCGGAAGATGCCGTCGATCTCACTTTCTGCGCAATTCTCGAAGGTAATAACGGAGATCTTATAATTCAGGAAGCTCCGTCTGCAACACTTGAAACTCTCACAAAAGCACTCGTGGATCTTTACGGTACAGGCAAAGGAGTAAAAATTGAGGTTATGGGCCCGCGTCCCGGGGAAAAATTATTCGAAACAATGGCCACTCAGGCGGAAATGTCTAAAGCAACAGAAATCCCGTTTATTTCTAAATTCGGAAACAATGGTTCCGGCAAAAAACATTTAAGGATTCCGCTAAAAGGATTAAATGTCAATCCGGAAGCATCAGAGTTCAATTCTCATACATCTCCCGTTGACAAGGAAGTAATGAAGTCTATACTAACCCGGCTGTAATTTATTGCCGGAAAGTATTGAAAAGTGGCTCAATTATTGTAATTTCGCAACATTATCAATTTGAAATTAATATTTAACAACTGTTATGATTTTTAACATATTAGCTGCAATGGGTCAGGAGGCTGTAGAAGCTACAACTCAGATAGTTGCCCCGGTAAAGGAGCAACTTTCCTTTTCATTAATTGACATGGCCTTCAAGGGCGGGTTTCTTATGATTCCTTTGTTCATTCTTTCAATACTGTCTATCTACATTTTTGGAGAAAGATGGTGGGCAATAAGAAAAGCCTCTCAGATAGATGAAAACTTCATGAGAAATATCCATGACTATATTCACGAAGGGAAAATAAAGGCTGCAATAAGCCTCTGTAAATCGCAGGAAACACCAATTGCAAGGCTCATCGAAAAGGGTATTGAACGAATCGGCCGCCCGCTCACAGATATCCAGACCGCAGTAGAAAATATGGGAAATGTTGAGGTCGCAAGGCTCGAAAAAGGACTTCCATGGCTCGCAACCATAGCCGGAGGTGCGCCAATGATTGGATTTCTTGGAACAGTTATAGGAATGATTCAGGCGTTCTACAATATGTCTCAGGCAGGAAGCAATATCGACATCACCCTGCTTTCAGGAGGTATATATACCGCAATGGTTACAACCGTTGCCGGTCTCATTGTGGGAATCATGGCATACTTCGGATACAATTACCTTGTAGCAAGAATTGACAACATAGTTTATAAGATGGAGAGCAATACCATTGAATTCATGGATCTTCTCCACGAACCTGCAGGTAAATAATCTTGTTAATTAAAAAGGATAAAAAAATGGCAATTAAGCGTCACTCAAAGGTAGATTCATCGTTCAGTATGGCATCGATGTCGGACCTTGTATTCCTTCTGCTCATCTTTTTCCTGGTGACATCCACTCTTGTAAACCCAAATGCATTAAAACTGTTGCTTCCCAAAAGCACGAATCAGGTTTCAGCAAAACCCACAGTAAGTATATCAATTAAGCACTATCTTCCGTCAAACACATTCTCATATCACATTAACGGGAAAAACACTCCTGTTCCCCTCGGAGATATCGAGGGTCTTATCCAGCAGGAACTAATGAATCAGGAAGATCCTACCGTATCGCTTCATGTCGACAAAACCGTGCCAATGGAGCAGGTTGTGAACATGATGAACATTGCCAAGAGAAACCAGTATAGAATAATACTGGCCACTTCTCCCGAGTAAAATAACTTAAAAACAAATTCCAATGTCAAGTGTACCAAAAGGACCCACTAAAGAAGAGAAGCGCGCAAAGATTATAGGTGCGGGTCTTGCTGCCGGTGTGCACCTTTTGGCTCTTGTTCTGTTTTTTTCTACGGGATTCAAGGCTGTTTACCCTCCTCCTGCAGAAACAGGGATAGAAGTAAATTTTGAAATGGAACCACCGCAACCTATAGAGGTGCGATCCGGTCATGAACCAAGAGTAGAGAATCCAAATCCGGAAAAAGAGATAAAACTTGTTCAAAGGTCGGAATCTGCAATAAAAGGTAAAGGAGCAAACAAGGGAAACGAGGCAACAATGGGCGACAAAGGAGATGTAGAACAATATGAAGCTCCGAGGCCAAAACCTATAGACAAAAGAGCACTCTTTCCAAGTGCAAAAAATTCTACTGAAACAGAGGCTCAGGTTGCAAAAGAGATAAGTAAAGGTTTGTCGGCCGGTCATGCCGAAGGAAATACCCGTACCGGAAGCATTGAGGGAGAACCCTCTGCCCGTCTTGCCGGCAGAAGTCTGATGGGAAATCTTCCGGAACCGGAATATGCAGTTAATGAATCAGGAAAGGTTGTGGTAAAAATTTCTGTAGACCAGTATGGAACTGTTATTGCAGCAACACCCGGGGCCGCAGGAACCACTGTTCAGGATAAAACATTATGGGAAGCATCAAAGAGAGCCGCACTAAAAGCAAAATTCAACCTGAGCGCAAATGCCCCCGCAGTACAGGAGGGAATAATAACCTATATATTTAAGCTGAGATAAATTATTCGTATCTCAACGCTTCAATAGGGTCGAGCTTAGATGCACGAACGGCCGGAATGTAGCCGGACAGAATGCTTACAATCAAACATACCAATACTCCGCAGAACATCCAGAACCACGGCAAAACAAAAGGACTCTTCATCAAGAGTGCAGTAAGGTTCCCAACAATTATCCCGAGTATTATTCCAAAAACTCCTCCCAGCTGTCCTATCACTATCGATTCAAATAAAAATTGCTGTTTTATTGTTTTTGAATTTGCCCCCAAAGCTTTGCGGGTACCAATTTCCCTTGTGCGCTCTTTAACGGAAACAAGCATTATATTCATGAGTCCTACTGCTGCTCCCAAAAGAGTGATTATTCCTATAATAAACGCAGCAATTGTTACGTATCCCATAATTTTCATAATGTCTTCCAGCATAGCATCCGATTTTGTAACCCGGAAATCCGAAGCATCAATTGGACTTAACCTCCTAATTGAACGGAACAGCTGTTCAGCGGCATCAATAGCCTTTATCTGGTCCACTCCCGGTTTTGGAACAATATTTATCACATAGAATGTGTTGTCACTCAAAAAAGACCCTCTTGCATTTGAAATTGGAATCCATACCTGATTGTCCGGCCCGCCGCCGAATGTGCTTCCCTGGCTGGCAATAGTTCCAATAACCTCATATCTAACGGCTCCAACACTTATTATTTTTCCTATTGGTTCCTCTCCTTTAAAAAGAGACGTTTGAACACCTGACCCTATTACGCATGTAAACGAGGCTGTTTCCAAATCCTGTGGACTGAAATTTCTGCCTTTGGCAATTGACGTTCCTGTGAATGCAAGATTGTTTTCATCGGTGGCAGTCACTCTGATATTCGGATTGGTTTTGTTTGACCCGTATTTGATTGTAGCATTACCGATTGCGGTAGCTGAAATTGAAATAACAGAAGGAACGGAATAAGTTTCCGCAAAACTTTTTGCCTGAGAATACCTGATGTTTCTCCTGTTTAAAATTCTTGCTCTCCTTTCTCCGCTTTCTACATCACTAAAATTTGACCTTATGGAAAAAGAGTTTGCTCCCATTTTTCCAAAGTTATCGCTTAGCATTGCCTTAAGAGAATCCGTTGCAGTGAGAATCCCCACAAGAGATGTAATCCCGATTGCAATAATCAGAATTGTAAGCGACGAGCGTAATCGTGTACTTTTAATCGATTTTAAAGCCACCTTAAGGTTCTCTTTCAGAAGAGGTGTAACTCCCAGTTTATGGGCTATTTGAGATGTGAGAGACGGCATAAAGGTATATTATTGCTAAATAAGTCTGTAAAAGTAGGAAATTATATCTTATTAGCATAAATTTGCAGCCGAATTCATTTATAGATGAGAAATAATCAATCACAAAGTCGTACCGGTGCGGGAGCATCCGGACGAAGGACCCCATCAAGAGCAGGAGCCGGGAGGTCTGCAGGGGCAGAGAGAAGCGGGCGCAGAGATTCAAAACCATTTGACGGCGAACGCAGAGAAGCAAGACCGGTAGGTCGTCCGAGAAAGGATTCCAAGCCTTTTGCAGGAGAGCATAAAGATGAAAAACAATTCAGAAGACCTCGCAGAGAGATCAAACCATTTGGAGGAGAGAACATCGAAGGAGAAAGAACATTCAGAGGACCTCGCAGAGAAGGTGTAAATGAGGGATCATACAGCCGCACTCCAAGAGAAGGCGGAAATGAGAGAAAATTCAGCCGTACCCCAAGAGAAGGTGGAGAAGAGAGATCGTTCAGCCGTCCTCGCAGAGAGGGTGGAGAAGAGAGGTCATTCAGCCGTCCTCGCAGAGAAGGCGGAAATGAGAGGTCATTCAGTCGTGCCCCAAGAGAAGGCGGAAATGAGAGATCATTCAGTCGTACCCCAAGAGAAGGCGGAGAAGAGAGGTCATTCAGCCGTCCTCGCAGAGAAGGCGGAAATGAGAGATCATTCAGCCGTCCTCCAAGAGAAGGCGGAAACGACAGGAAATTCAGCCGTACCCCGAGAGAAGGTGGAGAAGAGAGATCATTCAGCCGTCCTCGCAGAGAGGGTGGAGAAGAGAGGTCGTTCAGTCGTCCTCGCAGAGAAGGCGGAAATGAGAGATCATTCAGCCGTACTCCAAGAGAAGGTGGAAGTGAGAGATCATTCAGCCGCACTCCAAGAGAAGGTGGAAGTGAGAGATCATTCAGCCGTGCTCCAAGAGAAGGCGGAAGTGAGAGATCATTCAGCCGTCCTCCAAGAGAAGGTGGGAATGAGAGATCATTCAGCCGTCCCCGCAGAGATTCATTTGGATCTGACGGGCCAAAAAGAATAGTAAAATCAAGAAGCACCAAACCTAAAGCCAAATCCGACGACGGAATGGTGCGACTCAATAAATTTATTTCCAATTCCGGAGTATGCTCGCGTCGCGAAGCCGATGAATATATCGTAGCAGGATTGGTAAGTGTTAACGGAGAGGTTATTACAGAACTCGGCACAAAAATCAAACAGGATTCAGATGTTCGCTTCAACGGAGAACGTCTCAAAGGAGAAGAGAAAGTATATATCCTGATGAACAAGCCAAAGGATTTTGTAACAACAGTATCCGACCCCAATGCAGACAAGACCGTTATGGATCTCATTGCCGGCAAGTGTTCGCAGCGCGTATATCCCGTAGGTCGTCTGGACAAACAGACAACCGGAGTACTGCTTCTGACAAATGACGGAGAGATGGCAGACAATCTTACTCACCCTTCTAACATGCACAAAAAGATTTATCATATTGTTCTTGATAAAAACCTCAGCGGAAGCGATTTCAATGCAATTCTTGAAGGAATTACACTGGATGACGGTCCTGTTCATGCCGATTCCCTTGCATATGTAGATGGAGAGAAGAGCGAAGTGGGACTTGAAATTCACTCAGGAAGAAACCGTGTTGTAAGAAGAATATTCGAACATCTGGGATATAAAGTAAAAAGGCTTGACAGGGTGTTCTTTGCAGGTCTGACAAAGAAAAATCTAAGAAGAGGACAGTGGCGTTTCCTCACCGAGCTGGAAATTTCAATGCTAAAAATGGGAGCCTATGAATAACCTGCCTTCGGCAAATAAAATTCATAAATCGGGATTTGTCAACATTATCGGTAATCCGAATGTTGGCAAATCTACGCTTATGAATGCCCTTGTGGGGGAAAGGATATCAATAGTCACAGCCAAAGCTCAGACTACCCGCCACAGGATAATGGGAATAGTAAACGGAGAAGATTATCAGATAGTCTACTCCGATACTCCGGGCATACTCAAGCCAAGCTACAGGCTTCAGGAGAGTATGATGAACTTCGTAGATACAGCCATAGGCGATGCCGACATAATTCTTTATGTAACCGATGTTGTAGAACAAAGCACAAAAAACGAGGAATACATTGAGAGACTAAACAAAGTAAGTTCTCCTGTGATTCTTGTGATAAATAAAATTGACATCAGCAACCAGAAGGATATAGAGGAGTTGTATGCAAGATGGAAAGAATTATTGCCTAAGGCGGAGATATTTCCTATCTCGGCAATAGAAAAATTTAATACAGACACACTATTCAACAGAATTCTGGAACTTATTCCGGAAAGCCCTGCATGGTACGACAAAGATGTACTCACAGACAGAAACCTTCGGTTTTTTGCTTCAGAAATCATAAGGGAAAAAATCCTGCTCAACTACGACAAGGAGGTCCCCTATTCTACTGAAGTTGTAATTGAAATGTTCCAGGAAGAGGGCGGTTTGTACAAGGTGGATGCTGTAATATATGTCATGAGAGATTCCCAAAAAGGGATAATTATCGGGAAAGGCGGTTCTGCACTAAAAAAAGTGGGGACAGAAGCGCGAAAAGATATGGAATCATTTTTTGAAAAAAAGGTTTTTTTGCAGATATTTGTAAAGGTTAATCCGGACTGGAGAGAGGATAAGAGAAAACTCCGTCAGTTCGGTTACATACAAGATTAGATAAAAGACAAAAATAAAGAATGAGTACCCCCGATCTTGACTTTGAATTAGAAGCGACAGACGACCCAATCGAAAACACCGAATCTTCCGAAAGCAGTAAATACGACAAACTTATTAATGAGGGCGACAAAAAGTACAAGCTCACGGGTATGTACAAAGAGTGGTTCCTTGACTATGCTTCGTATGTAATTCTGGAGAGGGCGGTTCCTCACATCAATGACGGTCTTAAACCCGTTCAGAGACGGATTCTCCATGCTATGAAAAGGATGGACGACGGCCGGTACAATAAGGTTGCAAACATTATTGGTTCCACAATGCAGTTCCACCCGCACGGGGACGCATCTATCGGAGATGCACTGGTTCAGTTGGGTCAGAAAGATTTGCTAGTCGACTGCCAGGGAAACTGGGGTAATACACTCACCGGTGACAGTGCTGCAGCTCCACGATATATTGAGGCAAGGCTCAGCAAATTTGCCAATGAAGTCGTCTTCAATCCTAAGACTACAGAGTGGATGAACTCCTACGACGGAAGGAACCAGGAGCCTGTGAGCCTCCCCGTTAAATTTCCGCTTCTTCTTGCACAGGGTGTGGAAGGTATTGCGGTGGGACTTGCTTCAAAAATTCTTCCCCACAATATTAACGAACTCATCGACGCTTCAATATCATACTTAAATAACCGCGAGTTTACAATATTTCCCGACTTCCCAACCGGAGGTCTGGCAGATTGCAGTAAATACAATCAGGGGTTGAGGGGCTCTGTGGTTAAAGTGAGGGCCAAAATCAGCAAACTCGACAAAAAGACTCTTGTTATAACAGAAATCCCTTTCGGGCTTACAACATCCAAGCTCATTGAGTCTATTCTCAAAGCAAACGACAAAGGAAAAATAAAGGTCCGCAAAGTTGACGACAACACCTCAAGCGGTGCCGAAATTGTTGTCCATCTTCACAACGAAGTATCTCCCGATAAAACAATAGATGCTCTGTATGCTTTCACCGATTGCGAAATTTCAGTTTCACCCAATTCATGCGTAATACGTGAAAAACACCCATGCTTTATTGGTGTGGATGAAATCCTGATTCACAATACCGAGCACACAAAGTCTCTTCTTAAAAGAGAACTGGAAATACGGTTGGAAGAGCTTGAAGAGTCATGGCACTACAACTCTCTGGAGAAAATATTCTTTGAACAGAAAATTTATCGCCTTCTGGAAGAGAAAGCGGCAAGCTGGGAAGAACAATTACGCAACATAGAAACAGAACTTCTCAAATATCAAAATTTGCTCAAAAAGCAGATATGCCGGGAAGATGTTCTCAGGCTGGTTGAGAAACCAGTCAGAAAGATATCTGTCTTTGACGTTAAGGCTCTTGAAGACAGCATTCAGAAAATTGAGGCAGAAATCGAAGAGGTTAAGGCAAATCTTGAGAACCTCAACAATTATGCTATCAAATATTTTCAGCAGCTAAAGAAAAAATATGGCCATAAATTCCCGCGCAAAACAGAACTATCCAACTTCGAAACCATTGAGGCAACTAAAGTAATTGCCACCAATGCCAAACTCTATGCAAACAGGGCAGAAGGATTTGTGGGTATGGATCTCAAACGCGACGACAATGCCGAATTTGTATGCGAATGTTCCGACATAGACGATATAATTGTTTTCCTTAGCACCGGCAAGTACATAGTTACAAAGATTGCCGAAAAGGCGTTTGTGGGAAGAGGTATAATACATGTTGGCATTTTCAAGAAGAACGACGAGAGAACAATATACAATACTGTTTACCGCCACGGCAAAAACGGCGAAGTATATGTTAAAAGATTTGCCGTTACAGGTGTTACAAGGGACAAAGAGTATGACCTCACTCAGGGAAAAGAGGGAAGTTCCGTTCTTTGGTTTACAGACAATCCTAACGGAGAAGCCGAAATTCTTAAAATATTCCTTAAGCCGAGGCCAAAACTTAAAAAACTTATTTTCGAATATGACTTCGCTGCCCTTAACATTAAGGGAAGAGGGTCAATGGGCAATATACTGAGCAAAAACCCTATCCACAAGATTCAGCTTAAATCAAAGGGAATTTCTCAATTCGGAGGGCAGGCAATATGGTTCGACAAGGACATAAACCGCCTCAACAGCGATTCGAGGGGGCTTTATCTGGGGGAATATCTGCCACACGACCATATACTTGTTGTTTGTAAAAACGGTGAATACTACACAACCAATTTTGACCTGAGCAACAGATATCAGGGAGATATTCAGATAGTTGAAAAGCTTGATACTCATAAAATTTTCACTGCTGTATATTTTGACGGGGAACAGAACTGTTTTTATATCAAGCGATTTGCATTTGAACCAAACGACAATATTGTAACCTCGTTTATATCCGACAGTCCTGGCAGCTATCTGCACGAATTGTCCACAGACAAATATCCTCAGCTGGAAATTAAATTCGACGGCAAGCACTCAAAAAGAGCTTCTGAAATAATTGATGTTAGTGAATTCATTGCAGGCAAAAGCTACAGAGCAAAAGGCAAAAGACTCACAACATTTGAAATTGGAACAATTAAGTTCATCGAACCTCTTGAAAAAGAGACCGAATTTAACGGAAACGGAATTGAATTCGAACTTGTAGTTGAAAACGGCGATCTTGCATCTGAGCCCGAAAACGGAGACAATTCAGAAAACATTACCCCGGATTCCGATAAAGACACATCACCTACATTGTTTTAGCATTTTACTATGATTATTTGCTTAACTGGTTTTATGGGAGTTGGCAAAAGCACTATTGCCGAGCAGCTATCCAAGCATCTTTTTTGCAGGCACATAGACCTTGACAAAGCAGTAGAGGCTTCCGAAGGATTATCCGTAGAACAGATTTTTGCACTCAGGGGAGAGCCCTTTTTCAGGGAGGCCGAGGAGAAAATCCTTAATGATATCGTTACAAAAAACAGTGAAAAGGTATTAGTCCTGTCTCTCGGGGGCGGAGCTCTCATTTCCGGAAAGAACCGCAGGTTATTGAAAGAAAAAGCCTATTGCATATATCTGAGAGCATCTGTCGAAAATATTATTTCCAGACTCACACATGCAAAAAAAACCCGGCCTCTCATTAAAGACAAATCCGAAGATGAGCTCATCGTAGAAATAAGAAGACTATTCTCTGTGAGAGAAAGCGGATATGAAAGTTCTGCTGATTATGTCTTAGAGATGGATAAGAAGACGATTCACGACATACTGTCGGAAATACTGGGGATTATATAATCTCTTCCCGCAGTTTAATGTCCCTTACTCTTAATTGAATATTTGCAATCCCCCTGTAATAGTTCTCTGCAATTGAGTAGCAGATATCCACCGGATTTCCCGACCGGAGGTGTTCAAAGTGCTCTGCGCGGTTAAAAGCAATCGCAGATATGTGCCTGTGAGGTTCATCCTCCTGAATAAGCTCCAGCTTGAGGTGACCGGCATCTGTTCCTACTCTCCTGCCATTTCCGTTGTCATACACATTTTGAGTAATGAATACCGGAGACATGTTTCCCGGCCCGAAAGGCTGAAATTGCTTAAGTATCCTAAAAAACTTAGGGGTAATTTGCCTGAATTCCAGGAATGTATCTATATTGATTATTGGAGTGAGAATCTCGGCAGTAATTTTTTTCTTTACAAAATCTTCAAATCTTGAACAGAATATCTCGAAGTTCGATTCTTTGAGCGTGAGGCCGGCAGCATACATGTGCCCTCCAAAATTTTCAAGGAGGTCTGCGCAGCTTTCAATTGCCTCATAAAGGTCGAATCCCGGAATGCTCCTCGCAGAACCGGTAATGAATCCGTTAGATTTAGTAAGGACAATTGTAGGACGGTAATATGTCTCCACAAGCCTTGAAGCAACTATACCGAGTACCCCTTTATGCCATATAGGGTTATATAAGACAGTCGAATTTCTTGTTGCAAAATCCGATGCAGTAGCCGTCATTTCAATTGCTTCAATTGTTATTTCACGGTCAATGCTCTTTCTGTCGTTATTGTGTGTGTTGATTGTATCACCGATACTTTTTGCCTCGTCGTCGTTGCGGCTGATAAGCAGGTCAACGGCAGTCTTTCCGGACTCCATCCGGCCCGCGGCATTTATTCTCGGCCCGATTTTGAAAACTATATCGTCAATTGTAATGACATGCTTTTCAAGCCCCGAAAGCTTGATTATTGAGAGCAGCCCCTTTCTTGGGGATTCATTGAGCTGCTGAAGTCCATAGTGTGCAAGAATTCTGTTTTCGCCCGTCATCAAAACCAAATCCGATGCTATACTTACAACGAGCAGGTCCAGCAGAGGAATAAGCTGAATAAAGGGAATGTGTCTTGTTGATGCAAATGCCTGCATCAGTTTGAATCCGACACCGCAACCTGAAAGGTCGTCAAACGGGTAATTGCAGTCCGGTCTTTTTGGATCAAGGACAGCAATAGCATCCGGAAGTCTTTCATCGGGAAGGTGGTGGTCGCAAATTATGAATTCAATTCCAAGAGATTTGGCATACGAAACCTTTTCGACAGCTTTAATACCACAATCAAGTGCAATAATGAGAGTGTATCCGTTTTCACGGGCCCAGTCTATGCCTTTGTATGATACGCCGTAACCTTCGTCATATCTGTCTGGGATATAGTAACCGATATTGGTGTGCAAATTACGAAGGAATGAAAAAACAAGAGCGACCGCTGTCGTTCCGTCTACATCATAATCGCCGTAAACAAGTATTTTTTCTGAATTTGTGAGTGCGATATCCAGTCTTGCGACTGCCTTATCCATGTCTTTAATAAGGAACGGGTCGTGCAATTCTTCGAGTTTGGGGCGAAAAAAAGACTTCGCTTCTGCAAAAGTCTTGATGTTTCTTTGAACTAACAGATTAGAGAGAGCCATATCTATCGCCAGATCCGATGCCAGTTGTCTAACGATTGCCGGGTTTCCCGGCTGCTTTACTATCCATTTTTTATCGATTGCCATATCTTTACAAAGATACAGATTTAATTTCAAAAATTGATAAAAAAAGCTACTTTTGCTACTTAATTCAATCTATAATTCAATGGAATTTACAGAGCTAAACGAGCAGGAGATAATAAGAAGAGAGTCGCTAAAGGCTATACAGGAACTGGGCATAGATCCCTACCCTGCCGAGGCATACGAAATTAATATTACCACAAGCCAGATAAAAGAACAATATAATCCCGAAGCACCTAATCTCAACAATATTTCCATTGCCGGAAGGATAATGACAAGGAGAATAATGGGTGCAGCAGCATTTATTGAACTTCTTGACGAAAAAGGCAGGATTCAGGTCTATCTGAAACGAGACGAAATATGTCCCGGTGAGGATAAGACTCTTTACAATACAGTATTCAAGAAGCTTTTAGATATCGGAGATATTGTCGGAATTAAAGGATTTGCCTTCATTACACAAACCGGCGAATTATCAATTCATGCAAAGGAGCTTAAAGTGCTCAGCAAATCACTCCGAGTTCTTCCTGTAGTGAAAGAAAAAGACGATCAGAAGTATGATGCGTTTTCGGACCCGGAAATGAGATATCGCATGCGTTATGTTGACCTCATCGTTAACCCGGAAGTCAGGGAAACATTTTTGAAGCGCTCAAAAATCATAAATACGATGCGCAACTTCTTCAACGATCACGGCTATATGGAGGTTGAGACCCCTATTCTCCAGCCAATACCCGGTGGAGCAACTGCACGGCCGTTCATAACACATCACAATGCACTTGACATTCCTCTGTACTTAAGAATAGCAAACGAACTTTATCTGAAAAGGCTAATCGTTGGCGGATACACCGGTGTTTATGAATTTGCAAAGGATTTCCGTAACGAGGGAATGGACAGGACACACAACCCTGAATTTACAGTACTGGAAATTTATGTTGCATACAAAGACTACTTCTGGATGATGGAGTTTGTGGAGCAGATGATTGAAAAAGTAGCTCTTGCAATAAACGATAAAACCAAACTTACCCTCTGGAACAAGGAAATTGAGTTCAAGGCTCCTTACAGAAGGCTTCCTATGCTTGATGCTATCAAGGAATATGCAGGAGTGGATGTTGCAGGCATGGGAGAGAGTGAGCTCAGGGCCGTTTGTGAAAAGCTCAATGTCCCCATAAATAAAACAATGGGAGTTGGCAAGCTGATTGACGCTTTATTCGGAGAGTACTGCGAAAAACATCTCATCCAGCCAACCTTTATTACAGATTATCCTGTCGAGACTTCGCCTCTCACAAAAAGGCACCGTTCAAATCCGGCTCTCACAGAACGTTTTGAATTGTTCGTAAACGGCAAGGAGCTCGCCAATGCATACAGTGAATTAAACGACCCTATTGATCAGCTTGAGCGTTTCAAGGATCAGGTACAACTTAAGGATAAAGGAGACGATGAAGCAATGTTTATTGACATGGACTTTATTCGTGCCCTTGAATACGGAATGCCTCCTACATCGGGAATGGGAATTGGAATAGACAGGCTCACCATGTTCATGACAGATTCAACATCTATTCAGGATGTTCTCTTCTTCCCGCAAATGCGTCCGGAAAACCAAAACGGATAATGTATATAGACCACCTTTCATCGGCTCAGAACCCGAGAATCAGGAACCTTGTTGCCCTCAGGGAAAAATCTTCCCTAAGGCGCGAGCAGGGGCTTTTTGTTGTCGAAGGCATGAGAGAGGTTGAAGCGGCTATTGCCGGCGGGTTTGAAATAGATTCACTTTTTTTTGTACCGGAATTATTTCCGGAAGAAAAAGCGCAGGCATATAAATCAGATAAATATTTCAGTCTCTCGCCATCCATTTATTCCAAAGTTGCATACAGAGGAACAACGGAGGGGCTCATGGCAATTGCTGTTCAGAAAGAGAGAAAGCTGAGCGGAATCAGGCTATCCAAACACCCACTGGTAATCGTTCTTGAATCTGTTGAAAAACCGGGCAACCTGGGAGCTGTTTTGCGTACAGCAGATGCTGCCAGAGCCGATGCTGTAATTATTTGCGACCCGCTAACAGATCTTTATAATTCAAATATTATACGGGCAAGCATTGGGGGAATATTTACAAACAGGGTAATAGCATGCACCTCCGCAGAAGCATTTGAATGGCTTAAAGCCAACAATCTGCATATTTTCACTACAGAACTTCAGGCCTCGAAGAGGTACGACCATACAGATATGACGGTTCCTCTTGCAATAGTTATGGGAACTGAATCAGAAGGGCTATCCCCTTTCTGGAGAGAACGTGCGGATGAGAGAATAATTATCCCAATGGGTGGTTCCCTTGACTCTTTAAATGTATCGGTTTCTACTGCTATTATCTGTTTTGAAGCACTCAGGCAGAGAGATTTTAAATAAAATGAAATTCGGACTCATTGGTTATCCTATTGCCCACAGCATGAGTCCTGCGCTTTTTCGCGCAGGGTATCCGGCTTCTGTACACAGCTATGAACTTTTCCCGGCCAATAACATTGAAGAGGCACTCTCAATTATCAGGAATGAAAATGTTGACGGAGTAAATGTTACAACTCCATTCAAGGAATCAGTTTTGAAATATGCAAAAAATAGAGACAGTCTTGCGAAAGAGATTGAGGCTGCAAACCTTTTGATGCGCAGCGGCAATGACTTTACTGCATATAATACCGACTACTACGGGGTTAAAGAGAGTATTAAGCAATTTGCTCTCAACGGAGGAAGAGTTGCAATAATTGGATGCGGAGGAGCAGGAAGAGCTGCAGCCATTGCTGCAAGGGATCTGGGCTTTGATGTTGTTGTTTTGAACCGTGACAAAATAAAGGCAGAAAATTTCGCTGTAAAAAATTCTTTAGGATTTGCCGGAATTGATCAATTTTCCGAAATCGCCGGCGATGCAAAAATCGTAATAGACACTCTGCCCGTTTTAACGGATATTTACGACTGCATAACCCTTAAATCAAAAATTGTTTTTGAGGCAAAATACTCAAAAACTGAACTTAAAACGAAGTGCCATAAAGAAGGCGCTGTATACATACCCGGAACACTATGGCTCCTGAATCAGGCTCTGCCTTCCTTTCGAATGTTTACAGGCGAAGAACCCGACAGAAGTGCCATGGAATTATTGACGGAAAATTGCTAAAGTTTTTTATCTTTGTCATAAATATAAAAGTGCTATTATGTCATTAAATAAAGTGTTGCTCATAGGCAATGTGGGTAAGGATCCCGAGGTGCGCCACCTCGAAAACGGATCGATGGTTGCCCGCTTTTCCCTTGCAACTACCGAGAAATTCAAGGATAAAAACGGAGAATTTCAGGAGCAGACTGAGTGGCATAATGTAGTATGCTGGAGATCTTTGGCAGAGAGAATTGAAAAGTATGTAAAAAAGGGAAGCCAATTATTTATTGAAGGCAAAATCCGCACTGGCAGCTGGGAGGATAAAACAGGCCAGATAAGATATACTGTAGAGATAATTGCCGATAATATCCAGATACTTGGCAAAAAACAGGATTCACAAGGAGCATCACCCGACCGAAACAATATTCAGGATATAGTCCCGCCTGCGGGGGCATCCGCACAGGGTATTGACGATGACGGTGACCTACCATTTTAATTTTAATCATATATGAAAGTTGATGTTGTTTTAGGCCTGCAATGGGGCGACGAGGGGAAAGGTAAAATTGTTGATGTTCTGGCAAAGAACTATCCTGTTGTTGCAAGGTTCCAGGGAGGGCCAAATGCAGGTCATTCTTTGCTCTTCGATGACAAAAAATTTGTTTTGCACACAATTCCTTCAGGTGTTTTCCGCAAAAACGCAGTTAACATAATCGGAAACGGAGTTGTTATTGACCCAATCATTTTCCGTGAAGAGTGCCTGGAAATTGAGAAAACCGGCGTACCGGTAAGAGAGAGGATTGCAATTTCAAAGAAAGCACACCTTATTCTTCCTACACACAGGATTATTGATGCAGCTTCAGAAGCATCCAAAGGTGCGTCAAAGATAGGATCGACCCTAAAGGGGATAGGTCCTACATATATGGATAAGACCGGCAGGAACGGTCTTAGGGTTGGTGATATTCTTGCAGAAAACTTTTTAGAGCGTTTTCACAACTTAAAAAGCAAACATATTACTTTCCTAAAGCAATTTGACTTTGAATACAACGCCGAAGAAAAAGAGGTCGAATGGCTCAGTGCCATTGAGTTTCTCAAAGGATTCAACCTTGTAGACGGCGAGTATTTTATAAACCATCAGCTGGACGACAATAAAAGAGTTCTTGCAGAGGGTGCTCAGGGTTCTATGCTGGATGTAGACTTTGGTTCATATCCTTTTGTTACATCATCAACAACAATTTGTGCCGGCGCATGTACAGGTCTTGGAATTGCACCTTCGCGCATAGGAACTGTTTCCGGTATATTCAAGGCATATTGCACAAGAGTAGGCAGCGGCCCGTTCCCTACAGAACTTAACGACAGTGTTGGCGAAGAACTTCGCAAGCTTGGTTTTGAATTCGGCGCCACTACCGGCCGCCCGAGAAGAACAGGCTGGCTGGACCTTGTTGCACTTAAATATGCTGTTATGATAAATGGCGTTGAGCAGCTTATAATGATGAAAGCCGACGTTCTTGATACATTCGACACAATTAAGGTTGCAGTTGCATATAAAATGAACGGAGTTGAGACACACCAGATTCCTTTTGACACCTTTGCAACGGTAGAGCCTGTTTACAAAGAATTTAAAGGATGGAAACGCGACCTTACAAAAATCACAACCGAGAGCGACCTTCCATTTGAATTTATGACTTATGTCCGCTTTATTGAAAAAGAGGTAGGCGTTCCTATCAATATTATTTCACTGGGACCGGACAGAGAACAGACTATAATGAGAACCGTATAATACCGGTTTAATTTCCAAATAAAAAGAGGCTGTCTGAAATATCAGACAGCCTCTTTTTATTGTTGATCCTTAACCTGCTAAGCGGTTTTCTTCGCTTTATTAGGTACGTCAAGCATAAGCTGCGGATTCTTGTCCGAAGACCTTCCCAGAACGAATGATACGATAATAGCAATTATGGACAGACCTATGAAGAAATACTCCGCATTTATGGCACTTTTGAGACTGGCAGCAAAAGGGTCGGTAAAGGCCAGGGTTGTTTTTGTTATGATAATTCCAACTACAATGGGAACAACGAGCATACCCATGTTTTGAATCCAGTAAATCAAAGAGTATGCAGTTCCCAGATTTTTGTCCGGAATTATCTTAGGAACCGACGGCCACATTGCTGCAGGAACCAGAGCATAAGCTATCCCGAGAATAGCTATGCCGGCGTAACCAAAAAATTGTGTCCCTGGTGCAAATGCAATAATCAGGTGAGAAATAAGCAGCAGGAAAGAACCCAGAATCATGAAACGACTGGCTTTACCCTTTCGGTCGATAAGTAATCCAAATATTGGAGTAAATATCATTGTCGAGAAAGGGAGAAGTGAAACCATAAGAGAAGCTAAGTCTCCGTCTAAGTCGAACCTTGGAATGATAATAGTTGTTGCAAATCTCCTGAACGAAATGATACAAGCATAAAAGAAAACACAAAGCAGCGAAATGAGAATAAAGTGTTTGTTTCCAAGTATTTTGAAAATATCCGAAAACTTGAATTTATCATCTTTTACTGCCTTGACAGAGTTTCTCTTTGCCTCTTCGGCTGTTTGCCTGTCGTATGTTTTATCCGTAAGCACAAACATGGTCCACAAAAGAACAGCAATCATCATAAGAACCATTGCAACTATTGTAGGTTTGCTTGTTTCGGAAAAAGGAATGTATGCCTGATCTATATTAACAAGCCTTGGCACAACAATAAGAGCTGTAGCGGTACCGAGCCTTGCAAGTGCAAGCTGAAGGCCCATTGCCAGAGCCATCTCTTTTCCTTTAAACCATTTTGCAATTGACCGCGTTACCGCAACCCCTGCAATTTCGCTGCCGAGTCCAAAGAGTGATGCTCCTGCATATGCCAGGGCAAGAGATGGTTTATCAAAAAACCTAAGCATAAATTCGTAAGCTCCGCTTTTCGCAAAACTTTCGGAAATCGCATATATAACTATAAATGAACCTCCGACCATAAGTCCCAGGAACAATGAACCAGTGAATCGGACACCCCATTTGTCAAGAAGCATTCCGCATATAACCAGTCCTCCCCAAACACATAAAAGCGAATAGGCTCCTCCGTAAAAACCATAGTCACTCATGTTCCATCCCAGGTCGAGGATTTGCGGGTTTTTAAAGATGTGGGAAATTGTTGTAAAAATGTCGTCAAAGAAGTATGACGCAAACATTGGGATAGACAACATAAGCAGCACAAGCCAGCGTGCACTTTTCGAGTCTCTCAGTAATTTAATTGCAGAGTTCATATAAATTATTTTTTCTTAATTAAACTACTTAGTCCTTAATGTTTGGCAATTCCAAACCGTATCCTTTCTTCTTATCCTCTTTTTTGAGCCAGATTCCGAGGAAGAAGGCCAAAACACCAAGAGAAGCAAAAATGAGCATTGGAACTGTATAATTGTATTCCATAGGATTTGTGACACCTTTGTTTGATACAGCCAGGGCCCAGCCAATGAGCATTGGGAAAACCATCAAACCAATATTCTGAATCCAGAAAACAACTGAATAGGCAGAACCCAGATATCTGTTCTCAACCAGTTTTGGAACCGATGGCCATAAAGCTGCCGGTACCAGTGAGAAGCTCACGCCAAGAATAACTATTGCAGAGTATGCAATGAATTTTGTAAAATATGCAGCAGGAACAAGCGCAAAAATCAAGTGACACGATATCATTAAGATTGCACCAATAATAAGCATTGTTGCCCCTTTTCCTTTTTTGTCAAGGTAAAAGCCGAGAAGAGGAGTAAGAACCATTGCTCCAATAGGGAAGAACGAGAAGATATCGCTCGCCTCGGTATTGCTTATACTTAAACGGCATTCAAGCATGTTTGCCGCAAATTTCTGGAAAGGGAAAATTGCAGAATAATATAAAACGCATAATCCGGAAACAATAAGAAATGTCTTGCTTGTAAACAGGATTCCGATATCGCTGAGTTTGAAAGGTTCCTCAGGCTCGTCTCCTCTCTCTCCAAGTTGTTTTTCCAGTTTTTTATCAAAGAAGAAATATACAGAAAAACAAATAAGTCCGATAAACAAAAGAATTAAAACAAATAACACCGGTTTGCTAAGGTCTCCGTATGCTTCGGCTATCCTTGGCGATATTCTGAATACTGCAAAAACACCCAAACGGGCAATTGCCATTTCAATACCCATTGCAAGGGCCATTTCTTTGCCTTTAAACCATTTTACAATTCCTTTGGAAACTGTGATTCCGGCCATTTCAACACCACAACCAAAAATCATGAACCCCAGAGAAGCAAGTTTTGCCGATGCAGGGAAAGAAGTCCACCATGTGTTTAACCATGCTTCAATTCCGGTTCCTACAAAAGCAGGACTCACGGCAAAATATTTAATTGATGCACCAATGACCATAATTACTCCCGACAGCAGAGCCGTAGAGCGAACCCCTATTTTGTCAAGAATAACACCTGCAAAAATGAGGAACAGTACAAATACATTCAAAAAATACTCCGAACTGGCAAAGGTGCCATAATTCTCAGGTGTCCAGCCTCTGCTTCCCTCAAGCAAACTTTGCAGGGGAGATAAGACATCAACAAACATGTAAGCAAAGAACATCATCGAAGCCAGTAGGACAAGTACAGTCCATCGAATGGCAGGTCTGTCCTTTAATAATAGCGATTTATTTTCCACAGTTAAAGTTGTTAAAATGGATTAATTTTTTTAGAAAAAGCTTACTAAGTTAGGCCATTTTATTCAATCCGCAAAATATTTATTAAATTCTGCCAACTTGGAAATATGTTGTATATTGCCTCGTTTTTAAATGATCTTATTCAACAAACCGGACGGTTTATTGTTATAATAAAGAAATTGAAAAGGAATGAGGTATTTGGATAAAATTAACTCACCTGATGATCTTAAACGGCTGCCAAAAGATAAATTACCAGAGGTCTGTAAAGAGCTCAGAGAGTTTATTATATCTGCGTGTGCCGAAAATCCGGGTCATATTGGAGCCAGTCTTGGAACTGTAGAACTTACAGTTGCTCTTCACTACCTATATAATACACCAACAGATAAAATAATATGGGATGTGGGCCATCAGGCCTATGCACATAAAATCCTGACGGGCCGCCGGGATTCATTTGTAAATAACAGAAAGTACAAAGGCATAAGCGGGTTCCCGAAAATGAGTGAGTCGCCATACGACTCTTTTGGCGTTGGACACTCTTCAACATCCATCTCGGCTGCACTTGGAATGGCGGTTGCCGCGAAAAGGGCCGGCAGTGACGAGCAGGTTGTCGCCATTATCGGAGACGGCGCTCTCACCGGAGGACTGGCATACGAAGGGCTAAACAATGCAGGTGTGCTTAAAACCGACATACTTGTCATTTTAAACGACAATCAGATTTCAATTGATGCAAGCGTGGGAGCTTTGCACAACTATATGCTCAAATTTGTAACCTCTCACTTTTACAATAAAACAAAGAAACGAATCTGGAACATTATTGGCTCGGAGTCTGTTCGTAAGCTCTTTCATAAATTTCTTTTCAGCACAAAAATGGCCTTTTTTAAAAACGGGTCTATTTTTGAATCGCTTGGATTCCGGTATTTCGGTGTTATAGATGGTCATAATCTAAATCAGCTTACCGAGACAATTCTTCAGTTAAAAAAGATTAAAGGTCCAAAAATCCTTCATATAGTAACAAAGAAGGGAAAAGGATATAAACCTGCGGAAGATGATCAGGTTATATGGCACTCCCCGGGCACTTTCGATAAAGTCACCGGAGTAAGAAAAACCAACGGGACACCTTCAATTTCGAAATATCAGGATGTATTTGGAGAGACACTTCTTGAACTTGCAAAATTAAATCCTAAAATTATGGGCATCACTCCGGCAATGCCAAGCGGATGCTCAATGAATATATTAATGCAGGAGATGCCGGACAGGGCTTTTGACGTGGGTATTGCAGAAATGCATGCCGTTACATTTGCCGCAGGCCTTGCAGCAAGAGGGCTTCTACCCTTCTGCAACATATATTCGAGTTTCATGCAGAGAGCCTATGACGGTATAATACATGATGTTGCCACTCAAAATCTTAAAGTTGTCTTTTGTCTGGACAGAGGTGGGCTTGTTGGAGAAGACGGAGCCACTCACCATGGCGCATATGACTTTTCTTATATGAGATGCGTCCCCAATCTGGCAATTGCAGCGCCAATCAACGAACTGGAACTTAGAAATATGATGTATTCCGCACAGCTTCCCGAATATGGAGCAATATCTATAAGGTATCCCCGAGGAAACGGAGTTGGATTGAAATGGAGAGGCGTTGCGTTTGAAAAAATTGAACAGGGAAAGGCACAGTTGCTAAATGACGGGGAAGGCATAGCTATCCTGAGCATTGGCACTGCAGGAAATAATGCAGCTGAGGCTGTGGAAAAAGCAAAGGAGTCGGGAGTTTCTGTAATGCATTACAACATGCGTTTTTTAAAGCCTTTGGATGTAGCGGCAATTGACAATGCTGCCGCAAAATGTAAAACAATTATTACAGTTGAGGATGCTTCTGCAATTGGAGGCCTGTTTTCGGCTGTATGTGAATATGTTGCATCCGGCTCACTTTCAGTTAAAGTGATTAATTTGGGTATCCCGGACAAATTTATAGAACAGGGCTCTGTTCCTGAATTGCAGGCAGAGTGCGGTTACGATTTTGACGGAATTCTAAAAACGATAATGGATGTCGCACAGGGAAGAGCATAAGAAAAGAGTTGTACACTTTGACCATAAAACACATGAGGAGAACCACCATGCTGTAAAACCGCCAAAGTACTCTCTCATCAAAGGTGTGAAATATCATAAACACCTGCCGCAGCGCGACGAGAGAAGCCTAAAACTGGACTCTGTTCTCACACACCCTGTATGGGGTCTTCTTATATTCATATTTATTATATGGTTCATGTTCTTTGCCACATTCCGCCTGGGGGCATATCCTCAGGCAGGTATCGAGTGGCTCATGGATCAGGCGGCAATACTCATACATAGTAACATGTCCCAGGGATGGCTCAACGATTTTCTGAGCCAGGGAGTAATTATGGGTGTGGGTAGTGTGCTTGCCTTTCTTCCAAATATATTAATACTGTTTTTCTTCCTGTCCCTTTTGCAGGAAACCGAGTACCTTCCGAGGGCAGCAACAATCATGGATAAGTATATGCACCGGATAGGGCTTCACGGCAGTTCTTTTATCCCTCTGCTCATGGGATTCGGCTGCAATGTGCCTGCAATAATGGCAACGAGAACAATTGAAAGGAAATCGGACAGGATCATTACGATGCTCATGATACCTTATATACCGTGCAGCGCAAGAATACCCACCTTCCTGCTTTTTTCCGGAATATTTTTCCCCGAAAATCAGGTTATGGTATTGAGTCTCCTCTATTTTGGAGGGATATTGACCGGTGTACTCATGGCTATACTTTTCAAAAAAATCTTTTTCAACTTTGGAATTAAAGATTACGATATTCCTCTCCCGGCATATAAGAACCCGTCTTTGATACATTCTCTTAAAAACATGTGGGATGCATCAAAGCAATATCTCCAGAAGATTGGAACGGTGGTTCTTCTTGCCGTGATAATAGTGTGGGCACTTGACTATTTCCCGTTAAAGGGAAAAGAAAATCCCGGACAAATAAGGGAATCATACCTTGCCAGTTTTGGTAAAGCAATTGAACCTGCAATGAAACCGCTTGGATTTGACTGGAAAATGACAGTTAGCCTTGTAACCGGAATTACTGCAAAAGAGTTTATCATAAGCACATTGGGAGTTGTTTATCAGGCCGATGACAACAGACATCCCAACGCAGAGCCAAACACATCACTAATGGCCAGAATAAGGGCAGAAGAGGTGTTCAATAAGGCAAATGCTCTGTCCTTCATGATATTTGCACTTCTTTACATGCCTTGTGTTGCCACGGCATATACAATAAGAAAGGAATCCGGGAGCTGGAAATGGGCTATTTTATCAATTGTAAGTACAATTGCAGTTGCCTGGATAGCAGGATTTTTCGCATACAGGGCAGGCCTGTTGTTGTTCTTGTAATATTGATTTTGTTATGGGCCACAATTATTTTCTAATTTTTTTTGGAGTTTAATCAAAAACCTATATCTTTGCAGTCCCCTAATTGAAAAGGGGGAAGAGCATTTAATGCCGATGTAGCTCAGTTGGCCAGAGCAGCTGATTTGTAATCAGCTGGTCGGGGGTTCGAATCCCTCCATCGGCTCTAAGTTTTTTGAAGAATTGTAAAAATGGGGAGATACCAAAGTGGCCAACTGGGGCAGACTGTAAATCTGCTGGCTTACGCCTTCGTAGGTTCGAATCCTGCTCTCCCCACTTTTTGTTATTTGCGGAAGTAGCTCAGTCGGTAGAGCATCAGCCTTCCAAGCTGAGGGTCGCGGGTTCGAACCTCGTCTTCCGCTCATAGTAAGCCAGTGTAGCTCAGAGGTAGAGCGCTTCCTTGGTAAGGAAGAGGTCATGGGTTCAATTCCCATCACCGGCTCTACAAGTGTGTAAAAAATTCATTAATATTAAATTTAATTATCATGGCAAAAGAAACTTACAAAAGGGACAAGCCACACGTAAACATTGGAACCATCGGTCACGTTGACCACGGTAAAACCACACTGACTGCTGCAATCACAATGGTGCTTGCCAGAAAAGGTCTGTCTGAAATACGTTCATTCGACTCAATCGACAACGCTCCTGAAGAAAAAGAGCGTGGTATCACTATTAACACCGCACACATTGAGTATTCAACTGAAGCACGTCACTATGCTCACGTTGACTGCCCGGGTCACGCTGACTACGTTAAAAACATGGTTACAGGTGCTGCCCAAATGGACGGTGCAATTCTCGTTGTTGCTGCAACAGACGGTCCTATGCCTCAAACACGTGAGCACATTCTTCTTGCTCGCCAGGTAAACGTTCCCAGAATTGTAGTATTCTTAAACAAAGTTGATATCGTTGACGATCCGGAAATGATTGACCTTGTTGAGATGGAAGTTCGTGAACTTCTAAGTTTCTATAAATATGATGGCGATAACGCTCCTGTTATCCGCGGTTCTGCACTTGGTGCTTTGAACGGTGACCCTCAGTGGGAAGATAAAGTTATGGAGCTTATGAATGCTGTTGACACATTCGTTCCAATTCCTCCTCGTGAAAACGAAAAACCATTCCTTATGCCGGTTGAAGACGTGTTCTCAATCACAGGACGTGGTACAGTTGCTACAGGTCGTATCGAAACAGGTGTTATCAAAACCGGTGAAGAAATTCAGGTTATCGGTCTTGGCGAAGAGCCAAAGAAATCTGTTGTTACAGGTGTTGAAATGTTCCGCAAGATTCTTGACAGAGGTGAAGCCGGCGACAACGTAGGTCTACTTCTTCGCGGTATCGACAAAAAAGATATCAAACGTGGCCAGGTTATTGCTAAACCAGGTACTATAACTCCTCACAAGAAGTTTAAAGCAGAAATTTATGTATTGAAGAAAGAGGAAGGCGGACGTCACACTCCATTCCACGATAAATATCGTCCTCAGTTCTTCATCCGTACACTTGACATTACAGGAGAAATCTTCCTTCCGGAAGGAACTAAGATGGTTATGCCTGGTGATAACGTTACAATTCAGGTTGAACTTATCTACCCAGTAGCTATCAACCAAGGTCTTCGCTTTGCAATCCGCGAAGGTGGCCGTACAGTTGGAGCAGGTCAGGTAACTGAGATTCTCGACTAATTACCTTATAAGTTAGTCGCTCAAAAGGCGGCTAACTTAATATACAGGGGCATAGTTCAAGGGTAGAATAGCGGTCTCCAAAACCGTTGATGGGCGTTCGAATCGCTCTGCCCCTGCAATATCAGTGGTTACGCGCAGGTATTATTTAAATACGGTCAATGCACAAAGCTTCCGGTTGCAAAGACCGATAATTATAAAAAAATGAACAGAGTAAAGTTGTACCTTCAGGAATCGTACACCGAGTTAGTAAAAAAAGTGAGCTGGCCAACATGGTCCCAGCTTCAAAGTTCGGCAATTGTTGTTATGGTTGCTTCGCTTATTTTTGCTATTGTCGTTTTTGTCATGGACTTTGGGTTCAGAAACATAATGACATTCATATACAATTTGTTGTACTAAACTTATGAGTGAAATTTCCAAAAATTGGTATGTCGTCAGAGCTGCCGGCGGTAAGGAAAAAAAGGCGAAAGAGTACATCGAAAGCGAAATCAAGAGACTAAATCTTCAAGACAAAATCTCTCAGGTTTTGATTCCCACCGAGAAAATTTATCAGGTTAAAAATGGTAAAAAAGTCTCGATGGATCGTATTTTCTTCCCCGGATATATCCTTATTGAGGCTATACTGACCCCTGAGATTCAACACATAATCCGGGACATACCCCATGTGTCCGGCTTCCTCACAGACAAGACCAGCAAGGATAACATCCCTGTTCCTCTTCGTCAGGCTGAGGTAAATCGAATACTGGGAAAGGTAGACGAACTTGCAGAAATGGAAGAGGAAAACATCACTCCTTTCATTATCGGTGAAGCCGTCAAAGTAGTCGACGGTCCATTCAACGGGTTCGACGGATCTGTTGAAGAGATTGACGAAGACAAGAAGAAGGTTAAAGTGATGGTCAAAATTTTTGGAAGGAAAACTCTTCTGGAGTTGAACTTTGTTCAAGTAGTAAAAGACTAAAAAAATAATAATTATGGCTAAAGAAGTTGCCGCACTCATTAAATTGCAGATCAAAGGCGGTGCAGCTAATCCCTCTCCTCCTGTAGGACCTGCTTTAGGTTCGAAGGGTGTAAACATTATGGATTTCTGCAAGCAGTTTAATGCTCGTACCCAAGAAAAGGCCGGTAAAATTCTCCCAGTGATTATCACTGTTTTCAGTGACAAATCATTTACATTTATTGTAAAACAACCCCCTGTTGCCGTGCAGTTGAAAGAAGCTGCCAAATTACAGTCGGGCTCGGCAGAACCAAACCGTAAGAAAGTAGGCTCAGTAACTTGGGAACAAATCCGCGAGATAGCTAATGACAAAATGCCCGATATGAATGCATTTACCATGAAGTCTGCCATGAGTATGGTAGCAGGTACAGCACGCAGTATGGGTATTAATGTTACAGGCACATTTCCTGAAGATGTAATTTAAAAATCCTGCGAAAATGAGTAAGCTGACAAAAAATCAAAAATTAGTATACGCAAAGGTTGACGATCATAAGCAATATAAGCTCATGGATGCATGCAATCTTGTAAAGGAAGTTACCTTTACAAAGTTTGACTCGTCTGTTGATATTGCAGTCCGCCTTGGTGTTGACCCCCGTAAAGCGAATCAGATGGTTCGCGGCGTGGTAACTCTTCCGCACGGAACAGGTAAAGCAGTTCGTGTACTTGTGCTTTGTACTCCTGACAAGGAGGCTGAAGCAAAAGAAGCGGGAGCTGACTTCGTCGGATTGGATGACTTTATCGAGAAGATAAAGGGTGGTTGGACAGATGTGGATGTTATTGTATGTACTCCTTCTGTTATGGCCAAGATTGGTGCAATTGGAAGGATCCTCGGTCCCCGTGGCCTTATGCCAAACCCTAAAACCGGTACTGTTACCATGGAAGTAGGGAATGCCGTTAAGGAAGTTAAAGCCGGTAAGATTGACTTTAAAGTAGATAAACAAGGTATTGTTCATGCTGCAATCGGTAAAGTATCGTTTGCTCCGGAACAACTTGCAGAAAATGCTCACGAGTTTTTCAATACTGTTATGAAACTTAAACCACAGGCGCTTAAAGGTACTTATGTAAAAAGCATCTTCTTGTCTTCGACAATGAGTCCAGGTATAAATATCGATAGCAAGTCGTTTAGTGCTGCTGAATAATACAAATGTTTTATGAGAAAAGAGGAAAAAACAAAAATTATTGAAAGCCTGGCAGCGCAATTAGATGAAACACCTAATTTCTATTTAGCAGACATTTCCGGCCTTAACGCCGAAAATACCGCTAGACTGCGCCGTGCTTGCTTCGAGAAACAGATAAAGTTGGTTGTTGTAAAGAACACTCTACTTCGCAAAGCTCTTGACAAAAAAGCTAATGCCGAAACAGAGTTGCTCTACCCTATATTAGAAGGACCTTCTGCAGTAATGTTCACCGAATCGGCGAGCTCACCTGCAAAACTTATTAAGGAATTTGGCTCGAAATATGGCAAACCTATCCTTAAAGGTGCTTTTGTACAGGAATGTGCATATATTGGTGTAAACCAACTGGATGCACTAGTATCAATTAAGTCTCGTGAAGAACTCATTGGAGACATTATAGGTCTTCTTCAATCTCCGGCCCAAAACGTTATTTCTGCCCTACAGGCAAATGGCGGTGGAAAAATAGCCGGTATTGTAAAGACACTTTCAGAAAAAGAGTAATAAACATAAAAAATCATTTAAATAATTAAAACCATGGCAGATATCAAAAAATTTGCAGAAGAACTAGTAAACCTGTCTGTAAAAGATGTACAAGAATTGGCAAAAATTCTAAAAGACGAGTATGGTATTGAACCTGCAGCTGCTGCTGTTGCAGTTGCCGCACCTGCTGCTGCTGCTGCTGCTGTTGAAGTAGAGCAAACCCAATTCGACGTTATTCTTAAGGCTCCGGGTATGGCTAAATTACAAATCGTTAAGATTGTAAAAGAGATTACCGGTCTTGGTCTGAAAGAAGCTAAGGATTTAGTAGACGCTGCTCCTAAAGCAATTAAGGAAAAAGTTTCTAAAGCCGAAGCAGAACAACTCAAAGCTCAATTAGAAGAGGCTGGCGGAGAAGTTGAGATTAAATAACTCCACATCCCGTTAATCGGGTATTCATATCAGGTTTAGAGTCTTTAAGGCTCTAAACCTTTTGTCGTTATTTTAATTTATTTTCAACCAATCCGAAAACAATGTCGCAAAAAAATAATAATCAGCGGATTACATTCGCGACTTCAAAATCCCTTCTGGATTATCCCGACTTTTTAGAGGTTCAGCTAAAATCTTTCAAAGATTTTTTTCAGCTGGATACAACTCCGGAAAATCGAAAAAATGAAGGTCTTTATAAAGTTTTTCAAGAGGTTTTTCCTATTACGGACACCCGTAACAGCTTTGTTCTTGAATTCATTGACTATTTCATTGACCCTCCGCGCTATTCACTTGAGGAGTGTCTTGACAGAGGTCTCACATACAGTGTGCCTTTAAAGGCAAAACTGAAACTTTATTGTACCGATCCAACACACGAAGATTTTGAAACCATGATCCAGGATGTATATCTTGGAACTATCCCATATATGACCCCAAGGGGTACATTCGTTATCAACGGTTCGGAGCGAGTAATCGTTTCGCAGCTCCACCGTTCACCGGGCGTTTTCTTCGGACAAAGTATTCACGCAAACGGTACAAAACTATATTCGGCAAGAATTATCCCTTTCAAGGGTTCATGGATCGAGTTTGCAACTGACATTAACAATGTCATGTATGCATACATCGATAGAAAGAAAAAACTGCCGGTAACAACACTACTCAGGGCCATCGGCTACGAAAGCGATAAGGAGATTCTGGACATATTTGGTCTGGCCAATGAGATAAAGGTTAACAAGGCAAACCTTAAAAAATGCATTGGAAGTAAGCTGGCCGCAAGGGTACTTACATCATGGAACGAAGACTTCGTGGATGAGGATACCGGAGAGGTAGTATACATCGAGAGGGTAAAAATTATTCTCGACCGCGAAACAGTCATTGAAGAAGATCATGTGGATGCAATTCTGGAATCGGGAGTGAGCACCATTCTCATTCATAAGGAAGATGTAAATCTCAATGATTTTGCAATTATCGCAAACACCCTCCAGAAAGACCAGTGTAACACCGGCAAAGAGGCTGTTTACTATACATACCGCCAGCTGCGTAACTCAGAACCTGCCGATGAGGCAACTGCAAGAGACGTAATCGACAAGCTCTTTTTCTCCGACAAGAGATATGACCTTGGCGAGGTTGGCCGTTACAGATTAAACCGTAAGCTCAATCTTAATATACCCGATGAGACAAGGGTTCTCACAAAACAGGATATTATTGAGATTATCCGCTACCTTATACAACTAATAAATTCAAAAGCTACTGTTGACGATATCGACCACCTTAGCAACCGTCGTATCCGTACCGTAGGCGAGCAACTTGCAAACCAGTTCAGCGTTGGTCTTTCCCGTATGGCAAGAACCATTCGCGAAAGGATGAATGTGAGAGATAATGAAGTCTTCTATCCGATAGACCTCATAAATGCAAAAACTCTCTCATCTGTTATCAGTTCATTCTTCGGATCAAGCCAGCTCTCTCAGTTTATGGACCAGACAAACCCACTTGCCGAAATGACACACAAACGTCGTCTTTCTGCACTGGGCCCAGGCGGTCTTTCACGAGACAGAGCAGGTTTCGAAGTACGTGACGTTCACTATACACACTATGGCCGTCTCTGCCCTATCGAAACTCCTGAGGGACCAAATATCGGTTTGATTTCATCTCTTTGCGTTTACGCCAAGATAAATGATCTCGGATTTATTGAAACCCCATACCGCAAAGTTGTGGAAGGCTTTGTAGACATGACCGCCAAAGGATGCGTGTACATGAGTGCCGAAGATGAAGAACAGAAGATGGTGGCTCAGGCAAATGTACATATCGCCGAAGATGGTCTTATCACAGACGACAGAATTAAATGTCGTTACGAAGCAGACTATCCTGTTGTAGGAAAGAAAGAGATTGACCTTGTAGACGTTTCTCCTAATCAGATTGCGTCAATTGCTGCGTCACTCATTCCTTTCCTCGAACACGACGATGCAAACCGCGCACTCATGGGATCAAACATGATGCGTCAGGCCGTTCCGCTTATTCGTCCTGAGGCTCCAATTGTTGGAACCGGTCTTGAAGGACCCGTTGTACGCGATTCAAGAACTCAGATTGTTGCAAGAGCAAAAGGTGAAGTAGTTTATGTTGACGCCCGTGAAATTCATCTTAAATATGAGATGACAGACATCGAAAGATTCATAAGCTTCGAACCGGAAATTACAGTATACAGAATACCGCTCTACCGTAAGACAAACCAGAACACCTCAATCACCCTTAAACCTATTGTAAGGAAAGGAGATAAAGTTGTTCCGGGCCAGATTATGACAGAGGGGTACGGTACTCAAAACGGTGAACTTGCACTCGGCCGCAACTTAAAGGTTGCATTCATGCCTTGGAAGGGATACAACTTTGAGGATGCTATTGTACTTTCGGAAAGACTTCTCAGAGAAGATGTATTTACCTCTATCCATGTGGATGAATACATAATGGAAGTTCGCGATACAAAAAGGGGTATGGAAGAACTTACTTCCGACATTCCAAATGTGAGCGAAGAAGCTACAAAAGACCTCGACGAAAACGGTATTATCCGCATTGGTGCCAATGTTGAGCCGGGAGATATTCTTATTGGTAAGATTACTCCTAAAGGTGAGAGCGACCCTTCTCCGGAAGAAAAACTCCTCCGGGCAATTTTTGGTGACAAAGCAGGAGACGTAAAAGATGCATCACTGAAAGCATCCCCTTCTCTCAGAGGTACCATCATTGAGAAGAGACTCTTCTCAAGAGTTGCCAAAGAGAACAACAAGAGAGGAAAAACCACATCTAAGAACCAGTTGCAGCAGGCAGAAGAGAACTTCAGCCGCAAAGCAGCTTCGCTTCGTCAGAATTTTGTTGAGAAACTTCTTGAGCTTCTCAAAAACAAGACTTCAAACGGAGTGAGCGACCTGTACGGTGTTGAACTCATTACTAAAGACCAGGCTTTCGCTTATGAAACACTTGACGCTTTATCTTTTGAGAATATCAATCCTGCAAAATGGACTTCAGACAAAAACACAAATAACCAGATCAAACAGCTCATAAACAACTACCTTATTGCACATAAGGAATTTGATGCCGAGCTTAAGAGAATCAAATACAACCTCACAATCGGAGACGAACTTCCAACAGGAATCATGCAACTTGCAAAGGTTTATGTTGCCAAGAAGAGAAAAATCCGCGTGGGGGACAAAATGGCCGGTCGTCACGGGAACAAAGGTATTGTTGCCAAGGTTGTTCGCGACGAAGATATGCCATTCCTCGAAGACGGAACTATTGTTGATATCGTTTTGAACCCACTTGGTGTACCTTCCCGTATGAACCTCGGACAAATTTACGAAACTGTTCTTGGCTGGGCCGGTAAAAACGAAGGCAAAACTTTCAGCACTCCAATTTTCGACGGAGCTACTCTCGACGAGATCACCGCAGAAACCGATAAGGCAGGCGTTCCAAGATATGGAAAAACCTACCTCAGAGACGGCGGTACTGGCGACCTCTTCGATCAGCCTGCAACTGTGGGTATAATTTATATGCTCAAACTAGGTCACATGGTAGATGACAAGATGCACGCCCGTTCAATCGGACCGTACTCTCTAATCACCCAGCAGCCTCTTGGAGGTAAGGCCCAGTTCGGAGGACAAAGGTTTGGAGAAATGGAGGTATGGGCACTCGAAGCATTCGGTGCAGCAAATATTCTTCAGGAAATCCTCACAATTAAGTCCGACGATGTTACAGGAAGATCAAGGGCCTACGAAGCCATTGTCAAGGGCGAAGCAATGCCTGCACCAGGCATTCCCGAGTCCCTCAATGTTCTTCTCCATGAATTACGTGGTCTCGGACTCAGCGTAAACCTGGATTGATTCGTATTATAGTATTTGATAATTTGAAAAGAAAATAATATGTCTTTCAAAAAAGAGATTAAGGTTAAGAGTAACTTCACTCAAATTTCAATAGGCCTCGCTTCTCCCGAAGAGATTCTAGAGAGATCTTCTGGTGAAGTTCTGAAGCCAGAGACTGTTAACTATCGCACATACAAACCCGAACGTGACGGACTTTTCTGCGAGCGTATCTTTGGTCCTTACAAGGACTATGAGTGCCATTGCGGTAAATACAAGAGAATCCGTTACAGGGGTATTATTTGCGATCGTTGCGGTGTTGAGGTTACAGAAAAGAAAGTGCGAAGGGAAAGAATGGGACACATTACTCTCACTGTTCCGGTAGCACATATATGGTACTTTCGTTCATCACCAAATAAAATAGGATACCTTCTTGGTATTCCGTCAAAGAAACTTGAGGGTATAGTATATTATGAACGCTATATTGTCATTCAGGCAGGTGTAAAAGCCCAGGATGGAGTTAAGGTAAACGACTTCCTTACAGAAGACGATTATCTTGCCATTATGGAGACCCTTCCAAAAGACAACCAGCTTCTTGACGACAGCGACCCAAATAAATTCATTGCAGGCATGGGTGCAGAGGCAATCTTAAAGATGCTTTCGCGTATCAACCTGGATGACCTTTCTTATGAACTCCGTCACAAGACCGAAAATGAGACTTCTCAGCAAAGAAAAGCCGAGGCGTTAAAGAGGTTAAGTGTTGTGGAAGCTTTCCGTGAATCTAAAGAGGTCAACAATCCTGAATGGATGGTTCTCAAAGTGGTTCCGGTTATTCCTCCCGAACTTCGTCCTCTCGTTCCACTGGACGGCGGCCGTTTTGCCACTTCGGACTTAAACGACCTGTACCGCAGAGTTATCATAAGAAACAACCGTTTAAAGAGACTTATCGAAATTAAGGCTCCGGAAGTTATCCTCCGCAACGAAAAGAGGATGCTTCAGGAAGCAGTTGACTCACTATTCGACAACTCACGCAAATCAAACGCCGTTAAAACCGAGGCTAACCGTACATTAAAATCTTTGTCGGACAGTCTTAAAGGTAAACAAGGTCGTTTCCGCCAAAACCTGTTGGGTAAGAGGGTTGACTACTCTGCCCGTTCGGTTATTGTCGTTGGACCGGAGTTAAAGATGCATGAGTGCGGTATTCCAAAAGACATGGCCGCCGAATTGTTTAAACCATTCGTTATCAGGAAACTGATAGAGAGGGGTATTGTTAAAACAGTAAAATCTGCAAAGAAAATAGTTGACAGAAAGGACCCGGTTATCTGGGATATCCTTGAAAATGTAATGAAAGGACACCCGGTATTGCTAAACCGTGCCCCTACCCTCCACCGTTTGGGTATTCAGGCTTTCCAGCCGAAACTCATCGAGGGCAAGGCAATTCAGCTTCACCCGCTTTCATGTACAGCGTTCAACGCCGACTTTGACGGTGACCAGATGGCGGTTCACCTCCCATTGGGAAATGCTGCCATTCTTGAGGCACAGCTTCTCATGCTTGGCTCACATAACATTCTGAATCCTGCAAACGGCGCCCCTATTACCGTTCCTTCTCAGGACATGGTTCTTGGTCTTTACTATATCACCAAGCAAAAACCAGGTGCCAGAGGAGAAAACATGAGATTCTACGGACCAGAAGAGGTTATTATTGGCCATAATGAAGGAACTGTAGATCTTCACGCCGAAATTGAAGTTCGTCTTCCTGTTGATTTCACTGACCTTAGCAAAGGTTATGCACTAAGAAAGACTACAGTGGGCCGCGTAATGTTTAACCAGGTCGTTCCGGCCGAAGTTGGATATATAAATGAGGTCCTTACTAAAAAGTCTCTCCGCGACATTATCAGCAGAGTGTTAAAAGAGGCCGGTGTTGCCAGAACAGCACAATTCCTCGATGATATAAAAGAGATTGGATACAGCGCAGCTTTCAAAGGCGGGCTTTCGTTCAACCTTGAAGATATTATCGTTCCTGCAGAAAAGACTACCTTAATTGACGATGGATACAAACAGGTTGAAACAATCATGTACTCATTCAATAATGGTCTCATCACAAACAATGAAAGGTACAATCAGATAATTGACATTTGGACAACTACAAACTCCAAGCTCACAAACATTGTTGAGAAGAGAATTGCAGAAGACAAACAGGGATTCAATCCTGTATATATGATGCTTCACTCAGGCGCCCGTGGATCAAAAGAGCAGATTCGTCAGCTTTGCGGTATGCGTGGTCTGATGGCAAAACCTCAAAAATCCGGAGCTACTTCGGCAGAGATTATCGAGAATCCAATTCTTGCTAACTTTAAAGAGGGACTTTCCGTACTTGAGTACTTCATATCTACACACGGTGCGCGTAAAGGTCTTGCCGATACAGCTCTTAAAACAGCTGACGCCGGTTACCTCACACGCCGTCTTGTTGACGTTTCTCACGATGTTATTATAAACGAAGACGATTGCGGTACACTCAGAGGTCTTGTTGCAACAGCAATAAAGAACAAAGACGAAATCGTTGAATCGTTGTATGAGAGAATTCTGGGCAGAACTTCTGTACACGACATATACAATCCGCTCACCGGCAGCAAAATTATTGATGCAGGCGAACAGATTACCGAAGAGATTGCAGAACTTATCCAGAGCCTTCCTATTGAGCATGTAGAAATTCGTTCGGTTCTCACTTGTGAATCGCGCAAAGGTGCATGTGCAAAATGTTACGGCAGAAACCTTTCAACCGGCAGAATGGTTGAACGGGGAGAAGTTGTTGGTGTTATTGCTGCTCAATCAATTGGAGAGCCTGGTACACAGCTTACACTTCGTACGTTCCACGTCGGCGGTACTGCATCAAGCATTGCATCCGAAAGTGAAATCATTGCAAGGTATGAGGGTCGTCTTGAATTTGACGAGCTCCGCACACTCATAAAGACCAATGAAGAGGGCATTAAACAGGAAATTGTTCTGGGCCGTACTGCAGAAATGCGAATTGTGGATTTAAACACAGGTATTACACTTTACAATACAAATATCCCTTACGGCGCTACTCTCTACTTCAAGGATGGCGACCTGGTTAAGAAAGGCGATATGATTTGCGAATGGGATGCATATAATGCAATTACAATCGCAGAAACAGCCGGTAAGGCCATATTCGACAGCTTAATCGAAGGTGTTACATACAGAGAAGAGGCTGCAGACGAATACTCACTTCACAAAGAGAAAGTTATTATTGAATCAAGGGATAAATCGAAGAACCCTACAATCCGTATTGTAGAAGACAAGATTGACCTTAGACAATATAACCTGCCAGTTGGTGCACATATAATGGTTGAAAATGGACAGAAGGTAAAAGCCGGAGATATTCTGGTTAAGATTCCTCGTGCCATTGGTAAATCAGGTGACATCACCGGTGGTCTTCCTCGTGTAACCGAACTGTTCGAAGCCCGTAACCCTTCTAACCCGGCTATTGTAACCGAGATTGATGGTGAAGTTCTCATGGGTAAGATTAAAAGAGGTAACAGGGAAATTATCGTTTCATCTAAAACAGGTGAGAAGAAAACCTACTCTGTTCCGCTCACAAAACAGATTCTTGTACAGGAAAACGACTACGTGAGAGCAGGTATGCCACTTTCGGAAGGTGCAATTTCTCCTACAGACATTCTTGCAATACAGGGGCCAACAAGAGTTCAGGAATATATCGTGAACGAAGTTCAGGAGGTTTACCGTATGCAGGGTGTGAAAATCAATGACAAGCATTTTGAAATAATTGTCCGTCAAATGATGCGCAAGCTTGAGATCGTAGATCCGGGCGACACACGCTTCCTTCCGGAACAACTTGTGGACAAATGGGAATTCATGCAGGAGAACGACGATATCTACGACAAAATGGTAGTTCTGGAAGCAGGAGATTCTCCTGAGCTTAAAGCCGGTATGATTGTATCGGTTAGAAGACTCAGAGAAGAGAATTCAATGCTAAAACGCAGAGACCTTAAAACCGTAGTTGCACGTGATGCAGTTCCTGCAACATCCAACCAGATTCTTCAGGGTATCACCCGTGCTGCTCTTCGCACAAACAGCTTTATGTCTGCTGCTTCATTCCAGGAGACAACAAAAGTACTGAGCGAGGCTGCAATATTCGGTAAGAAAGACACTCTGGAAGGACTCAAGGAAAACGTTATTTGCGGACACCTTATTCCTGCAGGTACCGGTACCAGAGAGTTCGAAAGAATGGTTGTAAGTTCAATGGACGACCATCTGAAAATGATCAAGAGCAAAAAAGAGTAGCAAACGCTTATATTCTATATAATTAAGAGAGCCGGGATTTTTCCCGGCTTTTCTTTTATTATTCTGTATTCGCGTTTGCAGACTCGCGTTCTTAATTTGTTGGCCTCTTATTCAAAATATAAGCGTTTGTAAGCTTTAGTATACCCGAATCATTACCGGAGGTGCCAGCGGAACGAATGTGAGTGGATTAACGCTCTTGGTGAGAAGCGCGGCTGCACCGGAAGGGCTCTTTTGAACGTCTTTTGCAACAAAGGCATCAAGGGAGTATGGGTCGTTAGGTATTGGGGTGTATACATTGTCTACAT